>QFCS01004956.1_pt1 | contig 229297 bp, 204 predicted proteins | sample 3576561 | NCBI WGS metagenome assembly QFCS01
CCGTAGTCAGATGCTTCCGCCTAGGGCGGATTGAGCTACGAGTTAACATTGTATTTTTTGAAAGAACTTTTTGAAAATGATAAGCATAAAAAAAGAGTTAACTATTTAGTAGTTAACTCTTTCTTCTGGGTGACCTCGTCAGGATTCAAACCTGAAACCTTCTGATCCGTAGTCAGATGCTCTATTCAGTTGAGCTACGAGGCCATTTCCTTATTCAGGGCTGCAAATATAAGACTGCAACCAATAACTAACAAACTATAAGTAGTTTTTTCTGGTTAATCCAGCTCATAAATACTGGCAGCGGTTTTTTCCGCCAGCTTTTTGGGAAATAACCATACAAGAAACGCACCCAGTTGATTTATAAATCCGGTAATTACCTCGGCTTTCCTTGCATACATGGCTTTTACGGCAATGCGTGCTACTGCTTCCGGTGTCATATTTACCTTCTCGGCTGCTTTTAATCCCTTTGCGCCTACCTTGGCCCTGGTCGCGAAACCAGTGTCGGTAGAACCCGGACTAACAGCCGTCACAGAGACTCCCTTATTTCTCAGTTCATACCGGAGACCACGGCTAAAACTTAACAGAAACGATTTGCTGGCTGCATAGGTGGTCAAGCCTGGTACAGACTGGTAGGCAGCAGAGCTTACTATATTCAGGATATAAGATGGCTGATTTGCTTTTAACTGGGGTAATAGAGTGCTGGTTAAAGCTACAGGTACCTGCATATTAACCTGCATCATTGTGGTATGCTCTTCGAGGGTATAATCTGTAAAAGCGCCACTTAAACCATAGCCGGCATTATTCACCAGGATATTTATACGGTATAGATTTGTTTCTATCCAGGTATGTAAGGTTTGTACAGCATTGGGTTGTGATAAATCAAGCCCCAAAAACTGCACATCAACCTGGTATGCTTTTTTTAGGGTAGCACTAAGCTGTTCCAACGAGGAAACATCCCTGGCAACCAATAAAAGGTTTACACCTCTTGAAGCAAGTTCTATGGCTATCGCCTTCCCAATTCCCTTACTCGCGCCTGTAACTAATGCATACATGATGCTGAATTATTTTGAATGAAAAAGGTCAACCCAAAGTTGACCTTTTATAATAAAATTTTCTATTTAATTAGTGGTGTACTTTGCCAGTGAAGCGATGATAAAACGGTGTTTTACTGTTTTCATCTTTTGGTTTGTATTTACCAGTAACAATTGGCACATACATAACCCTTCTGCGGCTTTCTTCACCAAATTTTGGTGATTGTTTCACACGATGCCATAAACGACCATCATGTACAGATAAATCACCAGAGAAAATATCAAACCCAACTTCTCTTGGGTCATCATTATTATCAATGAAATATTTCTTGCCAAATAATAATTTGAACATACCCTGTTTGTGGGTACCTGGTAAAACGCGTAATCCACCATTTTCAAAAGGACAGGTATCAAGGTGTATACCTACGTTCAACATTGGCATAATTTTCTGTCCCATGAATAAATCTCTTGGACTATCTGTATGCCATCCCATTTGGGTAAATGTACTGTTGGGGGTATTGATATAATTATTTATTACAAGACCATCCTTTTCGTTTTCTGCAATGCGACCTTCATAAGGTTGCAGAAATGCCGTTAAAGCTTTGAGTCTTTCGTCTCCCAAAAGATCGTGAAGCGCATTGCTGTAAAGTGAACTGAAGCAAAGGCGTTGAATAGTAGTATTACCCTGATCGTCTTTTCCAAACTTCAGAGGTATACCATTGATCTTATCCTTTTTTTCATCAAGCCACTGTTTTTCCAGTCTTTGTAACTCACTAATATAAGTGGTTACTTTTTCTTTGTCCAGGAAATTGCGAAACACGATTACACCATGCTTGTCAAAAAAATCCAATTGCTCGGGGGTTACCGTATCGCCAAGCTTAAAATGACTTTCCCATTTTTTCATTCGAATCCGGTTCGTTTAGTATATAACTGTAATGTTAATTATTTATTACAAAATTGTAAAGCACCAAGGTCTGTAAAACAAACAAAAATAAGCAAATTATAGCTAGATTTCTCATTATAATGGTATCAACGGCTTATTTTGCATTTATATGACACCTATTATCAGGCAATTATGGTTATCAGCATTGGTTTTGACCTGTTTTTCCACAGTAGGGGCACAAGATTCCACCCATAAAAAACCCAAACTCGTTGTTTTCCCAGCCATGACCCGATCCGTCGAAACAAGTTGGGCATTTGGAGGAGCTGCTTCTTATACATTCCGGGCTTCAAAAACTGATTCTATATCACGCACTTCGAGTCTGCAATTTGGCGCTTTGTATTCATTAAGAAAGCAACTGGTATCGTCTTTTAGAGGTACACAATACCTCCATAATGAAAAATGGATATTTAACGAACAGGTTTCCTTTAGTTCATTTCCCGATAAATTCTGGGGATTGGGTAAAAATACACTGGACGGTAAGTCAGAAGACTATTCATTCAAACAGATGTACGTATACCTGCATTTTATGAAAAAAATTGCCCCACGGCTTTTTGGAGGGTTATTATACGAGTACCAAAGAGTATGGGATATAAAATACCAACCTGGAGGTTTATTCGACCAGCAACAGATAGATGGAAGGTATAATTACCATGTTTCCGGTCTTGGACTTAGCCTTACATATGACAGCCGAAACCATGCTTTTTATCCTACAAAGGGATTTTTTGCACAGGGGTATTTTAACCATTTCAGTAAGGTTACCGGTTCTCAATTTCCCTATACCAATTTTGTACTTGATTTCCGCAAGTTTATGCCTGCTGGCAGGGAAGGTGTTTTTGCGGCGCAGGCCTGGTTATTTGGTAATATTGGCAAATCGGTGCCTTTGAGAAGTCAGGCTGCTTTTGGAGGAGATAATACCATGCGTGGCTACTATCAGGGCCGCTTTAGAGATCTTCAGCAATTTGTGCTTCAGGGTGAATACCGGAGACATTTATATAAAAAAATCGGCATTGTCGCTTTTGCCAGTTGCGGCAATGTAGCACATGATATTAATGCCTTAAATTTTCAAAACCTGAAATACTCATTTGGTGGGGGACTACGCTATGCGCTAAATGCCTCTGAAAAACTAAACCTTAGGATTGATTACGGAATTGGAAAAGGTCAGAACAGCGGGTTCTATTTTCAACTGGCAGAAGCATTTTAATAGGTGCTTGTTCGTATACTTACCCTGTATATTACATAAGTGAAAAGAAATGCAGCCAATACATCAATCGTATAATGTACATGCTGCACCAGTACAAGAATGCCAACTATAATGGTTGCAATTAATGCCAGGTATTTATCCATTTTTTTCGGCAGACAAAGGCACATCAGGAACATATTTGAAGTATGTCCAGAAAAGAAGAGGTCTTTGGTTATGAATTTATCCTTCCCCCCATAAATCATACTGGTCAACGGATCTTTAAGTTTGATTAGTCCATCAGGCGGGTTTAGCGGTACCATCGTAATACTAACGATTCGTGCAATACAAAGCAGGGTGAATGATGATAACATGAGTAAGGCAAATCCCGGGTCTTTAATCATTCTTACAATAACTAACCCGCTGATCCCCCAAATAATCAGAAAAGTAGGTAAGGATACATCCGTGGCTGGGATGGCCTGTAAAACAAGATCGTGCATATAGGCACCTTCTCTTTGCTCTATGTATTGAAAGAAGGGCGGTAAGCAAAGGATAATAATGAAAAGAATAATACCAGTTATGGTAAGCTTTCTCCTGAAAACCATGTTTTGCCATGCTTCAGGCCAATTTGACTGAATAGAAAGCTGGTTATGTCCTTTATCCTGCATCCGGCAAATATAAAACCTCCGTTTTGTTTTATAACGGAGGTTTTATAGGAATGGTTTTGCTAATTAATAATGCCAGCGAACAAATGCTTCCATTGCGGCATATTTTGTCATGCCCAATGCTGCATAAAGATTGGCTGTATTTGCATTTCTGTCTTCTGCTCTTTGCCAGAATTCGCGGCTATCACTTCCCTGAAAAGGTACCATGTCTTTTTGCGACTGGTGTATGAAGATGCCGAAACGCTTTTTCATTACCTGATCCGGACTCATAGGGATTGCCATTTCAATTTCAGCGATATCCCATTCCTGCCAGGCGCCTTTATACAACCATACCCAGCAATCTTTTATCCAGCTATCTCCGGCGGCTTTAATTCTGCGAAGACTTTCAAAAACAATATCTAAGCAAACTTTATGTGTTCCATGCGGATCTGCGAGGTCGCCGGCACAATAAATTTGTTGTGGTTGCAATTTGCGTAATAGGGCAATGGTAATTTCAATATCTGCTTCACTCATCGGTTTTTTATCGATGGTGCCTGTTTCGTAAAATGGCAGGTTCATAAAATGCCAACGGTCATCAGGCAACCCTACATACCTGCAGGTTGCTTTAGCTTCACATCTTCTTATCAAACCCTTAATAGCCCTGATTTCATTGGTATCGGTCTGATTTTTTTGTTTTGATGCAATGAAATTACTCGCAGATTTGAGGATATGTTGACTCTTCTCATTGTCTATGCCGAATAAATCCTCAAATCCAACGGCAAAATCAAGGAAACGTGTTACAAATTCGTCAGTGACAGCAATATTTCCACTTGTCTGATAGGCCACATGTACTTCATGCCCCTGATCGTGCAGTCGCATAAAAGTGCCGCCCATGCTGATGATATCATCATCCGGGTGAGGAGAGAAGATCAGGCATTTTTTTGGATATGGGCTACTCCTTTCAGGGTGTGCAGGTATTACTGCGTTGGCTTTGCCACCGGGCCATCCTGTTAAGCTATCTCGCAGCATGTAGAAAACCTGCAGATTTATTTCGTAAGCTTCTCCTTTTTCTACAATTAAATCGGATAAACCATTCTCGTTGTAATCAAGTTCAGTAAGACTCAAAATGGATTTATTCAATTTCAAAGCCAGGTTTATGACCGCACGTTTAATCATTTTAGGCGTCCACTCACATTCTCCCGTTAACCATGGCGATTTAATCCTGGTTAATTCAGCGGATGCAGCTTCGTCAATAACAAAAGTGCAATCATTGTGTTGTTGAAGAATACTAGCTGGCACTTGTTCTGTTACATCTCCTTCCACAGATCGTGCAACAATTTTCCCTTTCATTCCCCAACCCATCAGCAATATTCTCTTGGCTCTCATAATTACCTGAATTCCCATTGTAACTGCCAGACGAGGCACTTTCGAAATATTTTGGAATTCGTATGCGTTGGCAATTCTGGTAGTATTATCAAGGTTTACAAGTCTTGTGGTAGAATGAATACTGGAGCCCGGTTCGTTAAAACCAATATGTCCATTATTACCAATTCCCAGAATTTGTAAATCAATGCCACCCAAATCTTCTATTAACTTATCATATTCACTACAATGCTTTTTAATCGAATCTTTTGGCCAGTCACCTCCCGGGATATGAATGTTTTTGGGATCTATATCTACATGATTGAAAAGGTGTCTATGCATAAAACTCCAATAACTCTGATAGGCATCTTTTTCAATAGGATAATATTCATCGAGGTTAAAACTGATTACATTGGAAAAGCTAAGTCCTTCTTCTTTATGCATACGCACTAACTCAGCATACATACTGATAGGAGTAGATCCCGTTGCAAGCCCCAGAATGCAGGGTTGTCCGGCTTGCTGTTTTTCCCTTATCAGGGCCGCAATCTCCGCTGCTACATATTTTGATCCATCCTTAGAGCTAGGGTAAATTTTAACCGGAATCTTTTCAAAAGAGTCAACCATGTTTGTCATGACTTTAGTTTTACGAAAATACAGCGATTTCTCGAAAAACGCAAAAACCTGCATATATGACCTTTTTTATGCGGACTATTTAGCCTGTTTTTGCGTTTTCATGCACGTATTTCTGATTAATTATATTGAAAATAACCTGATAATCAACCCAATGTATGAAGTAACAAAATAAAAAAAGATTCCCACCGGGGAATCTTTTTGTGCAATTAAATTATGAAAGGCACTAAATAACCTTAGTGAGTTTGATAATATTGGTTGGAAGATGCTGATCTACAGGAGTTGAACCCGTGTTTACAACCACATCTCCGGCTTTTACAAATCCGCGTTCTTTAAGGATATTAATCTGGTCGAAAATAATATCATCCAAACTATCTTCTTCAGCATAATAAAATGCGCGCACACCCCAGCTCAGACTTAACTGATTTACCAGTGTTTTTTCTTTTGTGAAAATGTAAAGTGGGGAAGACGGACGGTAACTGCTCAACATAAATGCGGTATAACCGCTTTGTGTCATACCAACTAATGCTGTTGCTGCAACATCTTCAGAAATCTTACATGCGTTATAGCAAATAGCATCACTATGGAAAGATGGTGAGTGTGGTTGAGGTTTTAGGTCTTCAGATCTGTTATACCTGTATTCTTTTTTCTCTACCTCCAGGATAATTTTACGCATGGTTTCAACTACCAATGCCGGATGGTTACCAGCAGCAGTTTCACCACTCAGCATTACAGCATCTGCACCTTCAAGTACAGCATTAGCTACGTCTGTAATTTCACTTCTGTTTGGTTTTACCCTGTCTATCATACTTTCCATCATCTGGGTAGCTACGATAACTGGTTTTGCCCGGTGTATACATTTACGGATCAGTTCTTTCTGGATCAAAGGTATTTGTTCAACAGGAAGTTCAACACCCAGGTCGCCGCGAGCAACCATGATACCATCACTTTCAATAATGATATCACGAATATTTACCAATGCTTCCGGTTTTTCGATTTTTGCAATGATCTTCGTCTTGCTTTTCTTTTCAGTAAGCTTGCTTCTGAGAATAACGATGTCTTTTACACTACGCACAAAACTCAGGGCTACCCAATCAAGTTGTTGTTCAATGATAAAATCAAGGTCAATCAAATCCTTTTCTGTTAATGCAGGCAAGGAAATTTTGGTATCCGGCAGGTTGATTCCTTTCTTGGATGAGAGTATGCCACCAAGTGTTACCACTACTCTAACGTCACCATTTTTTTCAATGCTGACTACTTTAACTTCAATCTTGCCATCATCAATCATGATGATATTTCCAATAACCACATCGCCTGCCAGATTAGGGTAGGAGACATATATTTTTTCAAGATTGCCAATACATTTTTCATTGGTAAAAGTGAGTATATCGCCCACTTTTACATCTAATGCATTGTTCTCAATTTCACCCACACGCAGTTTCGGTCCTTGTAAATCGCCAAGAATGGAAATATTATAAGGTTGTGTTTTATTGATATTGCGAATATGTTCAATGATGCGTTGTTTGTCTTCATGACTTCCATGTGAAAAATTCAGTCGGAACACATTTACACCCGCTTTCACCAATGCCAGTAATTGCTCATAGCTATCACATGCAGGTCCAACAGTTGCAACAATCTTTGTCTTATGATTTACGTGTTCAAGTCCTGCTTGTTTGTCCATATTCTTGTGCAGGTACTTGTCTAGGTTCTTTGACATTGTGGAGGGTATGTTTATTGGTTTACGATCCTTTCTCTGTTTGCTTGATATTAACTGGCTAAAATCTTAACGATTTTCATCCAGTCGTCTGAAATTTTTTGTTTGGCTTTAATGGCGTTGTCAAGTGGGATATAGTTCATTTTATTATTGAGGATGCCCACCATTACATTATACTTACCATGGATTAAATTTTCAACGGCATGGTAACCCATTCTGCTGGCGATTAATCGGTCGAGACAGGTAGGAGAGCCACCTCGCTGAATATGTCCAAGTATACAAACCCTGGTATCAGCATTAGGTAAACGTTTTTTTATGATTTCTGCTACTTCATTCCCACCACCGAATTCATCACCTTCAGCAACCACAATCAGGTTAACCAGTTTTTTTCTTTTTTCTTTTTCAGTGAGTGAACTGATTAGTTCTTCGATATCCGTTTTAGTTTCCGGGATAAGGATGTTTTCTGCACCGGTAGCAATGCCACTATGCAAAGCAATATAACCAGCATCGCGCCCCATTACTTCAACAATAAATAATCTGTCATGGGCATCTGCCGTGTCACGAATTTTATCGATGGCTTCAACGGCGGTATTTACTGCTGTATCAAAACCAATGGTAAAATCACTACCGGCAATATCTTTATCAATGGTGCCAGGTAAGCCTATGCAGGGGATATCAAATTCATTACTGAATTTTTGTGCTCCCCGAAAGCTACCATCTCCGCCTATTATTACCAATCCGTTAATGCCTCTTTTTTTGAGGTTTTCATAGGCTTTGGCGCGGCCTTCAGGCTCAAAGAAATCTTTACTCCGGGCCGTTTTTAATATGGTGCCTCCTCTTTGGATAATATTAGCAACTGAGCGGGAATCCATCTGGAAGATATCGTCTTCTATCATGCCACTGTAACCTCGCATGATGCCATATACTTCCAAACCGTGATATATTCCAGTTCTAACGACAGCCCTTATTGCGGCATTCATACCAGGAGCATCGCCACCCGATGTAAGTACGCCTATTTTGGTTACTTTTTTAGCAGACATTTCTTTTGACAATTCTTCTTTCTTGATGCAATGGGTATTTCTCTATAATTGTATGTGTATCAGCTACACAGAGTTTCAAAAATAAGCAATTGGTATTAAATGCCAACAATAGCATCTAATTACATTTTAGTAAACTTGCCGAATGAAAATCTTAGTAACCGGTGCTAATGGCTTTACCGGACAGCATTTATGTATAACACTTGCTAATAACGGGTTTGATGTGCATGCTACCGGACGTGGTCCGCAAAGGATTGCTGTTCATAAACAAATTACTTATCATACTATGGAACTAACAAGTGTTCGTTCCGTATTGCGTGTTTTTTCGAAAGTAGCGCCGGATGTGGTTATACATACTGCCGCCATGAGTAAGCCGGATGAATGCGATCAAAACAGGGATGCCTGTATGTTAAATAATGTGACGGCAACCAATTATCTTTTAGAAGCCAGCAGACATTATCCGGTTCATTTTATTCATCTTTCTACAGATTTTATTTTTGGAGAAAATGGTCCCCATAGCGAAGATGACATACCTGATCCCCTGAATTTTTATGGACAAAGTAAATTAATGGCCGAAAAGCTGGTGCAAGACAGCGGTATACTTTATACAATTATTCGACCCGTTTTTATTTATGGCCCGGTATTTCCCGGAATGAGACCAAGCTTTGTACAATGGGTTAAACAGAAGTTAGCAGCAGGGGAAAATATTAAAGTAGTAAATGATCAATTGCGTACACCTACCTATGTTTATGATTTGTGTAAGGGCATTGAACAGGTATTAATGTTTAAAAAGAATGGCGTTTATCATTTAGCAGGTAGTGAAATTCTTTCACCATATGATATGGCTATTGCTGTTGCTGACCATATAGGAGCAGATAAAAATCTAATCGAACCTGTTAATGCAGCAATTTTCCCAGAACCCGTCAGAAGAGCAAAGAAATCAGGTTTAAAAATTGATAAAGCAATTTCGTCATTAGGGTATCAGCCATTGAGTTTTAAAGATGCTTTAGGGATGTGTTTATAGTAACAATCTGTCGAAGTGATTTTTGTCTGGGGGATTTGGCTTCAAGCTTCAGGCTACAAGCTTTGATATGTGGTCATTTTGGGGTTTCTGCCTTTAAAATGCGATTATGTGAACACGGATCTTCATGATTTTCAAGATTTGTCATGATAGATCTTGGAAATCATGAAAATCTGTGTTCCATATTGTACTATAGTTGTAGCTAGTACCTAAATTCTATAGACAGTATTGGTTCAAATGCACCACTTATCCCTTGAAGAAAAAATACCCATAACTTTAATTACCACAACCTGCCTTATGAAGCGAAAACAATCATTGATTGCTGTATTTATACTACTATTAATCGCGCATCTGCTTTGTATCTATTCAGAACTGGAATTATGGAGGGCGGTAACAAAGCTATTATTAGTGCCATTGTTAATAACCTATCTGTTATTATCGCAAGACAAATTTAACTGGAAGATAAAACCTGTTTATGCTTTGTTCTTTTCTTTTCTCGGAGATGCGTTATTGATAGGGAAGGGACCTGTATTTTTTCTTTCCGGGATGATTTCCTTTGTGATGGCACACTTGAATTACAGTTATTATTTCATTCAATTAAACCCTGTACAGAAAAGCACAAAACAGCTATTTATTTTACCCTTGATCCTTATGTTGGTTTTTAGTGCAACGGTGTACACGTTTCTGGAAAACTATCTCGGGGCATACCAGTTGCCCGTGGTTTTTTATATGCTATTCATCAGCCTGATGGCTTCTTTGGCAATCCATACTTTCTCTAATCCAACAATCAAACAAATAGCTATTAAATATTTTGCCCCTGGTGCTATTTTATTTGTTTTGAGCGATGCAATACTAGCCTTAAACCTTTTTCGTTTTCATGAACCATTGTTAGATTTAGCGGTAATGCTCACTTATGGGCTCGCCCAATACTTGTTAACGATCGGTTTTACTAAGACCTCAGCAATTGTTGTATCCCCGGAAAATTAAAGAACAAAAAGTAGCTGTATTGCCTAATTAATTGGGTACATAAAAAAATCCCCTTGCATTTGCAAAGGGATTTTTTTTATGTGTATCAGTAAAAACTGATGAACTTTTGAATTAGTAACCCATACCACCCATGTCAGGTGCACCTGCATGACTATGCGGAGCTTCTGGTTTTGGTTTGTCTGCAATTACGCATTCTGTAGTCAGTAACATTGCTGCAATAGAAGCTGCATTTTCAAGTGCTACACGACTAACTTTGGTAGGATCAATAACACCTGCTTTGAACAGGTTTTCGAATACTTCTGTACGTGCGTTGAAACCGAAGTCAGCTTTTCCTTCTTTGATTTTTTGAACCACGATAGAACCTTCGATACCGCTGTTAGCAACGATTTGACGGAGAGGCTCTTCAATAGCTCTTTTTACAATCTGGATACCAGTTGCTTCGTCTTCGTTAGCACCTTTCAGTTTTTCCAGCGATTCTACAGCACGGATGTAAGCAACACCACCACCTGGTACAATACCTTCTTCAACTGCCGCACGTGTAGCGTGTAAAGCATCATCTACACGATCTTTTTTCTCTTTCATTTCTACTTCTGTAGCAGCACCAACGTATAATACTGCAACACCACCGCTTAATTTAGCAAGGCGTTCCTGTAATTTTTCACGGTCGTAATCAGAAGTGGTATTTTCAATTTGCGCTTTGATTTGGTTCACACGCGCAACGATATCAGCTTTTTTACCTTTACCTCCAACAACAGTTGTGTTGTCTTTGTCGATGGTAACAGAAGCAGCCTGACCTAAATAAGACAGGTCAGCATTTTCCAGTTTGAAACCTTGTTCTTCACTTACAACAGTACCTGCAGTAAGAATTGCGATATCTGTAAGCATTTCTTTTCTGCGGTCACCAAAGCCCGGAGCTTTAACAGCAGCTACTTTAAGGGTACCACGTAATTTATTCACCACCAGTGTAGCCAGTGCTTCACCTTCAAGGTCTTCAGCGATGATTAACAATGGACGGCCGCTTTGTGCTACTTTCTCCAGGATGTGGAGGATATCTTTCATAGCGCTGATCTTCTTATCGTAGATCAGGATGTATGGATTCTGTAATTCAGCTTCCATTTTTTCGCTATTGGTAACAAAATATGGAGAGATATATCCACGATCGAATTGCATACCTTCTACTACATCAACAGTAGTATCAGTACCTTTTGCTTCTTCAACAGTGATAACACCTTCTTTACCAACTTTGCCCATTGCAGTAGCAATCAGTTTTCCAATTTCATTATCGCTGTTGGCAGAAATAGTAGCAACCTGCTCAATTTTTTTAGAATCATTACCAACGGTTTGAGACTGTGCTTTCAGGTTTTCAACCACTTTAGCAACAGCTTTGTCGATACCGCGTTTCAGGTCCATTGGATTAGCACCTGCAGCAACGTTTTTCAAACCTTCGCCAATAATTGCTTGTGCTAATACAGTAGCTGTAGTAGTACCATCACCAGCAATATCTGCAGTTTTAGAAGCAACCTCTTTCACCATCTGAGCGCCCATGTTTTCGATAGCGTCTTCAAGTTCAATTTCTTTAGCTACAGTAACACCATCTTTTGTTACAGAAGGTGCACCGAATTTTTTCTCAATAACCACGTTACGGCCTTTTGGTCCGAGGGTTACTTTAACTGCATTAGCAAGGGTATCAACACCCTTTTTCATTTTATTTCTTGCTTCGATATCGAAGAATATTTGTTTTGCCATTTTTTGTCAATTTGAAAATTTGAAAATTTGGAAATTTGAAAATGTAGGTCTTACTTTTTAGTTGAAAATTTGAAACTGAAACATATTCATTTTCAAATTTTCAAATTACCACATTTTCAAATTAGACGATCGCCAGTAAATCGCTTTCACGCATAATGAGAAGGTCTTGTCCTTCGATCTGAATCTCAGTACCTGCGTATTTTCCGTACAGGACATTGTCGCCCACTTTTACGGTCATCGGTTCGTCTTTTTTACCAGTACCTGCGGCTACGATGGTACCTCGCTGTGGTTTTTCTTTCGCTGTGTCAGGGATGATGATTCCGCCGGCAGTTTTTTCTTCAGCAGCGGCCGGCTTAACAATTACTCTGTCATGGAGGGGAGTAACGTTGAGTTTCTTAGCCATACGTTATTGGTTTTTAATTTATTAAGGTTAAAAATCTTTTTGCCATTCATCGATAATTGTGCCACCCGGGGCGAACAGGTCAAAATTGCAGATTTCCTGCTCCGGAATGCCCTGGACAAGCTTTCGTACTGTCAGAACGGGCGGCAAAGATGCAGTAAGTTTCTGGTTTATAGTGCCAAATTTTCATTTGCCTCCCCGGATAAAATTTCTAATTACTCCAATCCAAGTTTAAACGAATGCCGTATCTGCATAAAATGCAATAACATGAAACTACTCAAAAGGATATTAAAAGGGGTGGGAATACTGGTGCTCGTATTGTTTGCTGGGTTGTTTATATATGCAAATAAGGCAAAACCATCATTGGGTGAGCGGGTTTATATGGAAAACCCTACACAGATCGTGGTAATGCAGTTTCCTGATAGCTTTTCCAGTAAAGATTCCACTGAAATGGAAGCCTATTTTATACAGCAAAAGGGTGTTTATTCTAATGTTATCAGTTTAAAGAGCCAAACCCTTTGTGTGACCATCGACCCCCGCAAAACCAGCAGGTCGGCCATTCTTGATCTTGCGAAGGGGTATCATCCGGGTCTGGTAGAAAGACAACCGCTTCAATCAAGGGCAGAATGTCCGGTAAATATGTATGCTTTCCGGAAACTTACTTATGCCTTAAACATCCGTAAATAATCATTCAAAATACAATCACCATTAAATTAAGAAAACCATGAAAAAAACATTTTTAGGGGTTACCGCAATCGCCTTAGTGGTTGCGATAAGTTTTACAGCCTGTAAAAAAGATGATGCAATGCCTGTAAACAGTGGTAGTGATCTATACAAAAGACTTGGAAGTAACGCAGGTATTAAGAAAGTAGTCGATGATTTTATTGGAATTGTAGTAGCCGATAATGTGATTAATGGCTTTTTTGCCAATACGGCAAAATCCCAGGAACGTGTTGATGACCTGAAAATGAATCTGGTTAATCAGATCGGTCAGGCAGTGGGTGGACCAGAAAAATACACCGGATTATCCATGAAGGCAGCACACGTAGGATTGGGTATCAAAGACGTTCATTTCAATGCCCTGGTTAATGATCTGGTAGCTGCCCTGAAAAAGAACAATGTTTCTGATGCAGATGTGAACACTATTGGTGGCGCACTTGTTCCTTTAAAAGGCGATATCGTAGAACCTTAATCCGGAAAGGGTTATGTATAGGTTGTATCAAGGTTAAACCTGTCCGTTCCCGGACGGGTTTTTTCATTTTGACATGCATCCTGAAATTAATACCTTTGCAACTTTCCAATAAGTTCTTACCAGATGATCAGTAGAAGAAATATCCGTGTTAAAGTAATGCAGCTCCTTTACATGATTGAGGCTGCAGATACCAGCGTAACACGTCAGAAGCCTGAAATTGAATTGAAGAAGCAATTTGATCAGACAACTTCCCTGTTTGTATACCTGCTTTATTTTTTAACTGAAATTGCCCGTTATGCCGAAACCAATGCGGTTAAGCGTGCATCCAGAAACCTTCCCACCAGTGCCGATTTAAATGTTAATACCAAAATCGCTGGTAATGAGTTTTTATGGCAGATTTTAGAGTCGGCAACTTTTCAGAAGGCTAAAGAAGCCCATTTTCCAGAGAAAATACTCGATAAAGACCTGGTCTATAAGATTTACCAACAGTTAACCGAACTTCCCCAATATCAGGAATATATAGCGGTCCCGGGTAGAGATAAGGTAAAGGAAAAGGAAATCATTAAAATCATCTTTACTCATCTGATGTTACCAAATGAGTCGTTTATCAGTCATTTGGAAGAGCATTTCAATAACTGGGATGATGATGCTGAAATGATGGAGCAACTAATGCTCAATTATATTCAAAAGCCAACGAGTTATAATCTCCAGGAAATGATTAGTCAGGAAAAATGGCAATTTGCCAAAACCCTGCTAATTACCAGCATTGAAAAGAAAGAACTGGCCACAGATCTAATCAAACCAAAATTGAAAAACTGGGATGCCGAAAGAATCGCCTTATTAGATATGATCCTTATGCGCATGGGAGTATGCGAGTTGTTATATTTCGAAACGATTCCCACCAAAGTTACTATTAACGAATACATAGACCTGGCCAAGGAATACAGCACCCAGCAAAGCGGACAGTTTGTAAATGGTATTCTGGATAATATTCATAAAGAGCTTACAGATGCCGGTAAAATCCAGAAAATAGGCTATAAGAAATAGCAAATACGAAATAAGGAATAAGAAATATATAATTTATGGGGTTTGTTTTCATAAGACGGATTGTCTTGGGGTGTGTTATCGGGGGTTGGATAATAGCTTGTGCAGGACCTGATAAAAAATCTCCCCTTACTAATCCAAAATTGATCGATACGGCAAATTATACAACCATACAGTGGCTTGATTCACTGGTAGATTTTGGAACTATAACCCAGGGAGAGAAAATTCAACTTAAATTCAGGTTCAGGAATACAGGAAATAAGCCATTATTTATAACAGATGTAAGGGCTGGCTGTGGTTGCACGGTTCCTGATTATACAAAAGAAGCCGTAGTTCCCGGGGGAGAAGGGGCCGTAACAGCGGCATTTGATACCAATAAAGCCATGACGGGAGATACCAGAAAAACAGTACTGGTATTTACAAATACTTTTAATGGTAGCGAACACACCCTTATCTTTACAGGCCATGTTAAGGGTGTCAAAAATTAATTAGTCATTTTTCATTTAAACAAATAACAATGTTTTATCTCAATTCAGTATTACTTGCCGCTGGTGGTCAGCAAGGTGGTGGAATGGTTCAATTGGTAATGATGGGTGCTATCATCCTTGTTTTTTGGTTGTTTATGATTCGTCCACAAGCCAAAAAAGCCAAAGAGCAAAAGAAATTCGTAGAAAATATGCAAAAAGGTGATAAAATCGTTACCATCGCTGGTATCCATGGCGTCATCAATAAAATCAATGAAGACAATACTATCCAATTGGAAGTAAGTCCGGGCAGCTACCTGAAAATCGAAAAATCATCCGTTAGTATGGAATGGAGTGCTGCTATTAATAAGTCTGCGGACAAAAAATAAATCAACCTTCAACAGGTGGAAAATAAAGGTCCGGGAATGCAGTTTCCGGACCTTCTTGTTTTATCTTTAGTCTATGTTGAAAATCGGACTCACAGGTGGTATTGGTAGCGGCAAATCTACCGTTGCAGGAATTTTTCAGGTACTGGGTATTCCGGTATTTGATGCTGATGCGAATACCAAAATAATTATGGAGTCAGATGCAACTCTTCAGGCTGGTATAAAGTCTTTATTTGGAATTGATTCATTTATTGGGGGTCGGTTAAACAGAAAATTAATCGCCGATATTGTTTTCAAAGATCCTTTGCAATTAGAAAAATTGAATGCCCTTGTTCACCCAGCGGCTATTCGTGCAGCGGAAGAATGGGCGGATAAGCAGAAGGCGGCATATGTTATAAAAGAAGCGGCTCTTTTTTTTGAAGCTGGGTCTGCTGAAGGTATGGACTATATCATTGGGGTATATGCTCCGAAACATATCAGGATTAAACGGGTTATGGACAGAGATGCTTTGTCAAGAGAAGCGGTACTCGACCGAATGAATAAACAAATTCAGGAAGAAATTAAAATGCGTTTATGCGATTATGTTATTCTGAATGATGATCAACACTTACTTATTCCGCAGGTATTACAATTGCATGAACAGTTTTTAAAAGAAGTTAACGATTCTTCAGATGAATAAAATAAATGTGTTAGAAGCCTTTAATCAGGTTGATGGTTACTGGAATCCTTTAATAGCGGGATCTTTAAACGGTCAGGAGGTAAAATTGGTTAAATTCAAAGGACCATTTACCTGGCACCATCATGATCATGAAGACGAGTTGTTTTATGTTGTGAAAGGTTCTTTTGTCATGGAGTTTAGGGATAAAGATGTTTTACTTGAAACAGGAGATTTCCTCATTGTTCCCAAAGGAGTAGAGCACAGACCCAATGCAAAGGAGGAAGTATGGGTAATGTTATTCGAACCAGCTACTACGTTAAACACAGGTAATGTTCAAAATGAATTCACTAAAACAAATCTTAATAGAATATGATCGCTGAAACTCCAGCACCTCCGTATTACGCAGTAATATTTACGAATGGACTTACAGAAAATACAGAAGGTTACGAAGCAATGGCAGATAAAATGTGTGAAATGGCTTTGCAGTCACCCGGATGTCTGGGTTTTGAATCGGTAAGGAATGGGATGGGTATAACGATTTCTTACTGGAAAGACCTTGAAGCTATAAAAAACTGGAAAGCCAATATTGAGCATATAGAAGCACAAAAAAAAGGGCGGGATATTTGGTATCAATACTTTAAAACCAGAATTTGCAAGGTAGAACGTGATTATGGCTTCGATCGGTCAGTTAATCAACTTTAATACCTGTAAAATTAAAAAATGAAACCGGCAGAAAATCCAAATAATGAACAGGATCGTTTGCGGGAATTACTTCGCTATGAAGTACTTCATACACAGTATGAAGAAGATTTTGACCAGATAGTGCAACTGGCCTCATCTATCTGTAAAACACCGATCTCTACTATAACCTTACTGGACATTCACCAGCAATGGTTCAAAGCAAAAATAGGTATTGATAAAGCAAGTGACGATCGGAGTATTTCATTTTGTGGTCATGCCATCCATCAGACGGATATCATGGAAGTAGAAGATGCACTGAATGACATTCGTTTCTTTGATAATCCACTTGTATTAGGTGATCCGAATATTAGATTTTATGCAGGTTACCCATTGATAAGTCCATCTGGCTATCCCTTAGGTACTCTTTGTGTTATTGATAAAATTCCCCGAACACTTACTGAAGAACAGAAATTTGCATTGAGGACTTTGGGAAACCAGACCATGAAAATGTTTGAACTCAGGCTGAAAAACAAAGAAGAAGTATTAAGGAATCAGGTAATTGAAGAGCAAAAGAAAAAACTTGAAATCTCAAAAGCAATACAGAATAAAATTATATCCATTATTGCACACGATGTACGCGGGCCGGTAGCATCTGTTAAAAGTATGATCGAATTGAGTAACGATCAAGAACTTGCGAAACAGGATCAGGAAGAGTTGTTAAGATTGCTGGATAAACAGATGGATGCTACGTTGGATATGCTGACTAATCTGGTAGAGTGGGGTAGTATACTTATTCAAAAAGATAAGCCACAGACCCAGGTTCTTGATTTGAGAAGAATTGTTCAGAACATAGTGACCAATCTCCAGCCGTTTGCGAGTATTAAAAATAATACAATCGTCAATGATATTGAACCAGCCTGTATTGTTCACTCCGATGAAAATTCTCTAAGGTTTATATTTCGCAATATTATCAGCAATGCCAATAAATTCACTAGTTCCGGAACAATTCGTTTAACCAGTGAACGGTTGGGAGCCAATAAAGTTAAAATAGCTATTACTGATACCGGGTGCGGTATGACGGAAGATATGTTAAAGCAATTATTTATTCCGGGAATACGTAATAGCAGGGAAGGTACCAATAAAGAAAAGGGGAGTGGTTTGGGTTTAATTTTAGCCAAGGAGTTTGCTGAAGCATTGGGAATTGAAATGGAAGTTGCCAGTACACCTGAAGTTGGAACAACATTTAATCTTTTATTCCAGCTTGTATCATAATATTTAAAGAAACTATAAGAAAGCATAGTTTGCTTTAAATTGGGTTTTTAAGCATGTTATTTCTCGAAAAAACATGTCTGTTATCTATAAACCAGTTTTACACGACATTTTCTACAATACACCTATTTATTTTCATATCCGATCACCTGTTGATTTGAAGGGATAACTGTTTATAGTTTAAAAGAAATAAGGGTATGATTAGCTTTAGGAATGCAACTTCCAGTGATAGCAATATAATATTGGATATTAAATTAAATTCAGCAAAACAACTCACTGAGCCAGTTTGGGGATGGGATCCAGTAATACAGATTGCGTACCATGCAAAACATTTTCGTCCTGAAACCTATCAATTAATTATCGTCGATGAAAGGATTGTTGGATATTTTTCAGTGTACCAAACTGCTTCCAATCTGCTATTCCTGGAAGCTATAGTCATTATAGATGATTTTCAGCGTAAAGGAATTGGCAGTATAATACTAGATAATTTAAGAAAAATTGCAAGTCAGGATTCATTTGAGATTGAGCTACATGTCCAGAAGAATAATCTAATGGGTAAAAAATTCTTTCTTAAAAAAGGGTTTAGTGTATCTACTCATTCTGTAACGCATTACAAAATGAAATACGTCCCGGAAAAATCAATTAATTATGAATTATAAACCCATCCCTATTCGCTTAATAATCCCCATGTTATTATTCATTTGCTTTCTTCCCACAACAGACTTAAATGCACAAACTGGCTTTATAGGTAATAGAAAAATTGATTCAATGCGTTTACATTACCTGAATGAACAATATATCCAGTCATGGATCAGGTCAGATACCATTACCTATAACCATTTGTTGTGGGACAAAAATTTTGTTCATCTAAGCGCAAGTAAGGGACGGCTTATACCTCGTGTGGAATTAGCGCCCATTTTTGGTGAAAAACGATTTGGTGCAATCAGACTATTTTATGCTGACAGTGTGGAGATTCGGTTTATTAGTGATTCTATCGCATTTGTATATGCAGTAACGCCTTATGCGGATTTTGACGCAGAAACAATTTCCTATAGCAGGTATAATGATGTGTATTTAAAAAGTGGAGAAGGGTGGAAATGTATTGCAGCCAATACTGCTAATATAGCCCTGGATAATTACATCCTTTCTGAAATTACTAGTGTGCCTGTGCTGCTAAAGCCAGCTATAGCCACATCCCAAAACCAATATGAGGAAGAGTCAAACGTAATGAAATTAAACAGAAAATGGGTAAATGCATTTGCGCTTAATGATATTGCTTTAATGAAAAATGATACTTCAGCCGAAATCTGGATATCTTATCCTGATGGAAGTTTGCATAAAGGGGGGCTTACAATTTTTAAATCCTTGCAGACAATCAAATATAAACACGACATTATTAATGAGGTTGTCTTCTTTCCGCGTAAAGATTTTGCTGTAAGCTGGAGTGTGATCAAATTAACTAAAGCAAATGCAAGAATAAGTGCCTTGCAATTGTGTAATTACTATTTCTATGAGCAAGGCCAATGGAAACTAGTTTCGTTTAATGCTGTGGCGATACAAGATTAAATTCATGCAATAGTCAGTCCTGTTATGATATCTGCATAAATGATTCGACCTGTTTCTTATAAGACCTGCCAATAGGTATCTGGTGTTCGTTAAGGTGAATTTTGCCATGTTGTATATACTTTATACGGTTCTTGGCAACAATAAAGGATTTATGAACCCGAATAAATAAATCTTCAGGCAATTTTGATTCAATGATTTTCATATAGCCGAGAATTACATGCTTTTGATTGCCTGCATAAACGATTGCATAGTCTTTGAGTCCTTGCACATGTGTAATATCATTGATGTTTACCCTGGTATATTTAGTGCCTGATTTTATAGTAATTATTTCAGTTTCTATTTTGGAAGGTTGTTCAATCGTTTGGGCACCAGCGTGAATCAGGTCTAGTAGTTCTTTCGCCCGATTGCAAGCCTGCTCAAATCTTGGAAGTTTTATTGGTTTCAGCAGATAGTCAATAACACCGGCATCAAATCCATCAAGTGCATATTGTCTGTATGCCGTTGTTATAATTGTAATAGGCTTGTTTTCAAGCGATCTTAAGAAATCGAGTCCATTAATTGTAGGCATTTCTATGTCTAAAAAAAGAATGTCTGGTTTTTCATTCTCAATTTCTTTTTTAGCATCAGATGGATTAAGATGTTTGCTATGAAGTTGTAATAAATTTGATTTGTGGATATAATTCTCTATTACTTCCATAGCCAAAGGTTCATCATCTAATATGATACATTTATACTTTCTCATAATTCAATAGATAATTGAATGGAATAAATGTCAGCATTTTTCTCCTGTGTAAATTGGTGTTTATCTGGATAATATAATGCCAACCTTCTCCTCAGGTTTATCAGGCCCATTTGTTTGCCGGGTTTCTGAATTGAAGCCGAATAACTGTTTTCGCAATGAAATAATAATATATTTTCATTTAGTCGGCAGCTTATTTGAATGAAACTCTTTTTATGATCCGCTGCATGCACATACTTAAACGCATTTTCAACGATTGATAATAAAAGCATTGGTGCAATTTTGAATGATTTTTTGGGTATTTCATCAATCCTGTATTGTATATCGTATTCACTAATGTCTTTGCGGAGTTTTTCAAATTCTATGTAGTTAACCAGGTTATTTATATCGGCTTCAAGTGGAACAGTATTTTCGTCCGTTTCATAAAGCATATACTCCATCATATCTGATAACTTAAGTATGAGTTCAGGTGTTTTCGCTGAATTCTTTAAAGACAATGCGTAAAGGTTATTTAATGTATTGAAGAGAAAATGAGGGTTAATCTGAGCTTTGAGCAGGGTTAGTTCTGTAGATAAATAATCAATACGCATCGCATTTATTTGCTCTTTTTGTCTGAATTGCTCTTTTAGGTAATAAAACAAAGAAGAAATCAGGATATATCTTAAGGCGAGAAAATAGTTGTTCCAGAACTGGATTGGGTTTGATTTATAGGTAATAAACATTTCTGATAAACTCCTGTAGTCGGCCTGATAACAAAAGGCAAATCCAGTCATTAAAAGCAAGTGTATCAGGCAGTATTCAATATATTTCTTTTTTACGTAGAATTGAGGTATCAGGTACCAAAGATTGATATAGGTAATACATGCCAATAAAAAAACACGGTAGAATAGTGAAAAGAAAAATACAAAAGGGTATTCGGGCAATAACCCGATTACATCAAAGATGAAAGAGCAAAACATCGTAATCCAAAACAATACATGGTAAATGATCCATGATTTTTTTTGCTTTTTTTGCATCTTTTACGGGGTTTGTATTAGTGCAAAGGTACTCGATCATTAGTCTTGCAACGCGCTCAAAAACCTGTGGTAGTCGTTTTTGATCGAATTCTAAAGTTGTTTATCGGTAATGTTTAGGAGTCCAAATTTGCCATTAATAATATTGAAGTTCAATACCCTTCAATATGACGATCAAAAAACTACTGGTATTTCTAGGTATTTTCCTCCAAATTAAGGTTTCTGGTCAAACAATTACCCTGACACAGCCACCCAATGGCGGTAATCAAAAATCAGCCGTCTCACAATGGATGGGGATTGGGTTTGTTACCGTTACCTACCGGGGGCCAGATGTTCATGATAACAATGGAAATGATCGCAGGGGAAAAATATGGGGAAACCTGGTTCATAATGGGTTCGCGGATTTAGGTTTTGGACCATCTATGGCTTCTCCCTGGAGAGCAGGCTCCAATGAAATTACAACGATTCAGTTCTCACATGCTATGAAAGTAAACGGCAAATCAATTTTACCGGGTACTTATGGGTTGATGCTGGCTTTAGACTCCCTGAATGCATGGACCTGGATATTTTCCTCTGTTTCCACAAGTTGGGGTACGTATTATTATAATGAAGAAGACGATGTTCAGCGCATCCCGGCAAATCCGGAGAATGCACCATATTCAGAATGGTTAACGTATACATTTGAGCAAAGAAATGCTGCATCCTGTCAATTGTGGTTGAATTGGGAAGATAAACGGATAGGTTTTCGAATTGAACTTCCCAATGCCAATGATTTATATGTTGCCAAAATGAAAGAAGAATTGGTAGGATATGCTGGGTTTGATAGCCGGAATTGGATTCGTGCGGCTAAATTTTGTTTAGATAGCATGGTTCAAATGGAAAAAGGACTATGGTTCATTGACCGAGCACTTGATACAGCTCGCATGAATGGAATTATAGATGCGAATTCACTACGTATAAAATATGAACTTTTACTACAATTAAATAGGGGAGAGAAAGCGAAGTTGGTATTTGATCAGTTGGTCGGACTGAAAGAGCTCCTGGTAACAGATCTTTATTTGCTTGGAAGAAATGTACTCAAAAAAGGATATTTAAAAGAAGCATCCTCAATTTTTATTTCCAATAAAGAGAAATTCCCGATGGACAAATATTGGACAAATATGGGATTGGCATTATCTCTCACTGCTGAAGGAAAAAATACTGAAGCTATTGCATGCTGGGAACGAGTGATTGAAAATTCTCCACCAGATCGTATTGCCAGTATTCCTGAATATGAGGCACAAATAAAAAAATTAAAGGAGGAAAAATGAAACAACAAGGTGTTCCTCTATTTAACTGGTTCTTACTCTTATTTACTAACAACACTAAGAAAACTTTTATTTTTTTGCATACTCAAATTGCAAAGTTGATATGATATAAATAGGTATAAGAAACATCGTTATTAAGCAAACAGGTTACCTGACCGACAAAGTTTATCCCACTCTTGTTAACTCCCCAAGCTTATCAAAAGCGTAATGGTAACCTTTAATGAGAACAGGCAAGGTTTAGATTTCTCATGTGTGTAATTCGCATAGGGTACGCACATCGGCCTGTATTTCTATACGGGCCCATTTTCATTCATTGGTTTTATCCGCATGATGGGTCGAATTCAACAATTATTGTTTTCTATTTATAGAAACAGGTAGGTCGTTTTTTATATAATGTATGATACATAAAAAGGTATAATTTATGCAGACAATTACAATAACCGCAGCAGATGGTTACAAGTTAAGCGCACTTTATAGCAAGCCCGTAGGCCAAAATATTGGCTATATAGTTTTAAGTTCTGCCACAGGGATAAAAAAGGAATTCTATATAAATTTTGCCCGATATCTGGTTCAAAATGGTTACGCTGTTTTATTGTATGATTATAGAGGTATCGGCAAATCAGCTCCTGTAAACCTACGGAAATGCGCATCTTTTATGCATGAGTGGGGTACTCTAGATATGAATGCTGTTTTAGATTATATGGTAACCGAAAAAAAAGCGACCGATATTATTTGGGTTGGACATAGTGTTGGAGCACAATTGATTGGATTTCTAAAACATAAAGAACATATCCGGAAAGTAATTGCTATTAGTGCAGCATTTGGCTACTGGAAATATTTTCCTTCTCCCATAAAATGGAAAATATGGGGACTCTGGTTTTTTATAGGCCCACTTATGGTGTCTTTGTTTGGATATGGTGCGATGAAAAGAATTGGATGGGGAGAAAATTTGCCGCGTAATATGATGAAAGAATGGAGAGAGTGGTGTTTAAGTAAAACCTACTTTGCCTCAATGCTGAACAGGAAAATACATGCCGATAAATTTTATGGATTTGACATTCCGATCACTTCTGTATATATGAGTGATGACCCACTGGCAAATGATACTACAGCTCCTATGATGCTATCTTTTTTTCCAGATGCTAAATATGAATTATTAAAACTTTATGTAGATGAATACACCCATTGTCCTGTTGGACATGTTGGTATCTTTCGGAAGAAATTTCAAAACAATCTCTGGCCATTGCTGGTAGAGATTATCGAAGGGAGTCATTATATGAAGAAAATTCAGCGATTATAATAAAACAAGCCTTGAATATGCATTTCTAATGCTTATTCAAGGCTTGTTTTAGGTTAGCTTACCTAACGGCCTCCAGCCACTTCGCTGATCACTTTACCAACTGCGCCATTAGGCATTTGGATACTCAACATTGCCGCAACTGTTACAGCAATATCTGTCATATAGTGTTCTTTATAAGTTTTGCCCGGATTTACTTTCCATCCATACCATACTAAAGGTATATGAGAATCATAGGGGTTCCAAACGCTATGGTCTGTGCCTTTAGAATTATCTTTAAACCAGGCTGGTTTTGGGATTATTTGTAGTTCCCCACTTCTATATGGAAAATATCCGTTGATTAATCTTTCACGAATGGTATGCTGAAGATTAGATTCCCCAAGTGTTGCTTTATCAACAACCCTGTAAATACCTTCTTCTTTTTCCATCATGTTAATAATGAATGATTTGATTTCAGTAAGATTTAGTTTTAATGAATCAATATCCTTCAAATTCAATGCAAGATTATAATAGGTTGAATTGATGATGCCATTCTTTAATTTGTATTTAGTCAACAGTTCGGCATTTATTTTTCGAACGATTGAGCCTAGTGGAATAGATCCACCCGGAAGATTGTGCTCCTTTAAAAATGCAGGAACATGCGCTGCACCATGGTCTGCAGTTAGAAACAATAAATAATTACCCTTTCCCACTTGCTGATCCAGAAAGTTCAGGAATTGCTCAACGTCTTTGTCAAGGCGCAGGTAAGTATCTTCCAGTTCTACAGCATTTGGACCATAAGTATGTCCAGCATAATCTGGCGATGATATACTAACTGCCAGGAAATCAGTTTCCTTTCCCTTACCCATCTTTTCATTGATAGCAGCCGCTTTGGCCATTTCAAATGTATACGTGGCTGCCTGGGGAATATGAGGAAGTTTATGGTAGTCTTTTCCTACATAGCCAGACAGGTCATAAGGGAAACTGGTTTTAGCTACTAATTCAGAACGTTCATAATCTTTTACATCTTCTGAACTCTGTGTATAGGTGTCAATTGGATAAAGCGTTTTCCAACCTTCTTTATAGTAGGTGTCTGGCAGTTTTTTGTTATTGAAGTCATTTACCCATTGAGGTAATTCTTTCATGTAATAAGTGCTTGAAATGAAAAGGCCCTTTGATTCGTCATACCAATAAGCAGCATTGGCCGAATGACCAGCCGGAAATATGGCACCGCGGTCTTTAATTGAAATGCCTATCACTTTACTCCTGAAATTTGTCGCAAGTCTTAATTCATCGGTTACTGTATTAGATACCATGTTGGCCGGGCTCATTTCACCATCCTTACTGTCAGAACCCACTGTTTTAACAGTTTTATCTTCTGCACAGTAAACGGTTCTTTGCATTTTGGTATCCCACCAATTGTTGCCGGTAATACCATTGATGGCAGGTACCGAACCTGTATAAACGCATGAATGACCGCAACCGGTTGCAGTAGGAGTATAGGGAATAAACGTGTTCTCACAACTAAATCCCTGATTCAACAAGCGGTTAAATCCACCCTTGCCATAGCGATTTTGGTAGCGGTAGAGGTAGTCCCAACGCATTTGATCAACCATGAGTCCAACCACCAGTTTTGGTCTTGAAACGCCATTTGTGGCTGGTGCAGGGGCTTTCTGAGCGTGTCCGGCTGTTGTTATAACCAGGAGGCTTGCAATAAACAGAATTCTTTTCATGAGATTGAGTTTTCCTTTGTAGAAGCTTAAAACGGGGTGAAGATACGATACTGTTTATAAATCAGCTTGCCCCATAGTCTTAAAAAGATTAGTTTTGCGGCAATTTCGAACCAAAGTAATAATTTAATAATATGGCAGACATTTTTGAGAAACTGGTTAAGAACTATGGTCCAATTGGTCAGCACCGTGAGCGTGCGCATGGTTATTTCGCTTTTCCAAAACTGGAAGGTGAAATTGGAAGCAGGATGATTTTTCGTGGAAAGGAAATGATTGTCTGGAGCCTGAATAACTACCTGGGTCTTGCTAATCACCCGGAAGTTCGTAAAACCGACGCAGAAGCTTCTCAGCAGTTTGGTCTTGCATTACCTATGGGAGCAAGGATGATGAGCGGAAACAGTAATTACCACGAGCAGTTAGAGCAGGAACTGGCCGCTTTCGAATCAAAAGAAGATGCTATCCTGATGAATTTTGGTTATCAGGGTATCATGAGTGCTATAGATGCAATTTGTGGCAGACATGATGTGATTGTTTATGATGCAGAAAGTCATGCTTGTATAATTGATGGATTACGTTTGCACCCCGGACATCGTTATGTATTCAAGCATAATGATATGGAGGATTGTGAAAAGCAATTACAACGTGCAACCGCTTTAATTGAAAAACAAAAAACCGGTGGCATCCTTGTAATTACCGAAGGTGTATTCGGAATGGCCGGTGATCAGGGTAAATTAAAAGAAATAGCCGCATTAAAAGATAAATATGAATTTCGTCTGCTGGTAGATGATGCACATGGTTTTGGTACACTTGGTGAAACTGGAGCAGGTGCAGGTGAAGCACAGGGTTGTCAGGATGCAATAGATCTTTATTTCTCCACTTTTGCAAAATCAATGGCATCAATCGGTGCATTTATGGCCGGACCAAAAATCATCATCGATTTTATTCGTTATAATATCCGCTCTCAAATCTTTGCCAAAAGCTTACCGATGCCTATTGTAATTGGTAACCTAAAAAGATTGGATATGTTGCGCACCATGCCTGAGTTAAAAGAAAAACTCTGGAGCAATGCCATGAAATTGCAGAATGGACTAAAAGAAAGAGGTTTTGATATTGGTAAAACCGATACTCCTGTTACACCTGTTTATATGAAAGGTGGGGTAGAAGAAGCTACTGCAATGGTAATGGACCTCCGCGAAAACTATCATATTTTCTGTTCTATTGTTGTGTATCCGGTAATTCCTAAAGGACATATCATCTATAGATTGATTCCTACAGCCGCACATACGGATCAGGATATTGAAGAAACATTGAAAGCTTTCAGTGAAACCAAAGCTAAACTGGATGCCGGAGCTTATAAGGTAGAAGCGATTCCTGATATGGCGGAAGTGAAATAAACAGAGGAACAGAGGAACAGAGGAACAGAGGAACAGAGGAACAGAGGAACAGAGGAACAGAGGAACAGAGGAATGATAAATTTCGAAGTTAGTATATTAATAAAAGAAGCCGCTCATTTTGGGCGGCTTCTTTTATTAATTAGACTCGAAGTGTTTACTTATAATTTTTTGATCAACTCTGTGCCGAGTTTTACGTATTCTAAGTTTGGTGTGGGAGCAGCTTTGGCTAATTCGATACATTTTTCTGCACTGGCTTTCGCACTTATTTTATCTCCCAGGTCGCGCTGAATTTTGGCCTTTAAAAGAAACATCCAAAAACCGTTCGGATTTGATTCGGTTGCTTTTGTAACTGCTACTAATGCTTTATTCAGGTCTTTATCCATTTCATAATAAAAGTTAGCAGCAGGGAAGTAAGCATTTGGATTTACCTTTTCGGCACTTAAAGCCTTTTCTACCTGAGCACGAATACGATCTTTAATGTTTGTACTTATAGGAATACGTACAGAAGTACCACCCCATATAATAGTCAGATCGCAGGTTTCCGGAGCGATATTGGCAAATTGCATGGTAAACGTTTCGGTATTACCTGCTGATTTATCGGCTTTTACTTTAAATCTAACCACATCTTCTGCTTCTTTATATCCATCTGTACCCCAGTTAGATAAACCTTTGTTTAGGATAACTTCCCAATTGTCTTTTCCGGGGATAGTGTATAATACATAAGCACCTGTATCTAATCTTTTACCGCCAATTGTAACATTATCGGTGAAAGTAAGACGGGTAGCTGCATTGGCACCGGTTCTCCACATTACATTAAGTGGAGCCAGGTCGCTGCCTTCTTTCAGGTAACTGCGGCCATTGATATTTGGTCTTGAATAGGTTAATTCAATTGTTCCCATGCCAAAAGCCTGTTTTATGGTTTGAGTAGTACTGGGCTGAGGCATATTGATTTGTGCAAACGCATTGATGCTGCATACAGTAGCGGCAAGCAATAAAAGTTTTTTCATACTGATAATTGTTTTAGAGTCACAAAACTACCCGAAAATCATTCAATAAAGCTTGTTCTTTGTTAACGAAGGCTATTTTTTTTAAAGGCAGGGTGGAATTGCTGTAAGGTATTTCGAAGAAAATCCCGATCGAGGTGTGTATAAATTTCAGTAGTGGTGATGCTTTCATGCCCTAACATTTCCTGCACAGCTCTTAAATCTGCGCCACCTTCTACCAGATGGGTAGCGAAAGAGTGACGGAATGTATGCGGGGAAATTTGTTTGTTTATCCGGGCTTTCTGGGCCAGATCCCGGATAATATAAAATATCATTACCCTTGATAAATGCTTCCCCCTGCCATTCAGGAACAAAATATCTTCAAAGCCAGGCTGGGGTTGTTGGTGCACCCTTATTTGTTCTTTGTATATTTTAATACACTTAATGGCATCTGAACCGATTGGTACCAATCTTTCTTTATCACCTTTTCCGATTACCCTTATAAAACCTACATCAAGGTATAGACAGGAAATCTTTAATCCTACCACTTCGCTTACCCGTAAACCACAACTATACATGGTTTCAAGAATGGCTTTATTGCGACCACCTTCTGGTTTACTCAAATCTATTTGCTGGATAATCAGTTCAATTTCCTCAAAACTTAAAACATCGGGTAATGCCCTTTTGGTTTTTGGTGCTTCCAATAACGCAGATGGGTCAACGGGTATGGATTGCTCGGTAAGCAGGTATTTATAAAAACTTCTGATTCCAGAAATGATCCTGGCCTGTGAAGTGGCGGTCATGCCAAGTTCTCCGATCCACTTTACAAAACCCTGAAGATCTTTTAAAACAACTCCGGAAGGAGCTACTTGTTTTTCGTTAAGTAAAAGGTATTGGGTAAGTTTTTCAACATCACGGAGATAAGCTTCCACAGATAAATCGCTCAGCGATTTCTCCAGCCGTAAAAATGCTTTAAATCCTTTTTTATAGGCATCCCACATATAATTTGAAAATTAGTGAATTTGAAGATTTGAAAATGGAATGCTTTTGATTTTTACCAAGGTAAAAATAAGGATTCATCAGCGGTAATGATATTTTCAGTTATGCTTTAGCTCCTAGTCTTGATTGAAACTTATTTGAATCTAATACTATTATTTGAATCAATGCGTTTACCATTGACTATTGACTATTGACTATGGTCTATGGACTATTGTCTAAACTGCCATAAGTCAGAACCTGTGCCGAATCCTACATTGTATAAAATGATTTGGCATAACGCCGCTGCTCACCGATATTGCAAGCCAAACACTTTAATACTGTACATGCAGCCGATTAATCTCCGTTCGTTTAAACAGAAAGTACGACATCACCAGAAGGCATTTAAAAAATTCTTAGGTAAAATTGAGAAGAACCCGCCCAGACATTTGGATAAGATTGCTGAAACAATTGATGCAGAAGTGTGGAAGGAGATTGACTGCTTATCCTGTGCCAATTGTTGTAAAACAATGAGCCCCACTTTTACGAATACGGATATTAAAAGAATAGCCACTCATTTCAGCATGTCGCCTAAGGAGTTTAAAGAGAAATGGTTATACTTTGATGAAGAGGATGGTGATTGGATGAATAAAAAACAACCATGTCAGTTCCTGGATATGTCTACCAATATGTGTGCGATTTATGAAGTAAGGCCTTCTGATTGTGCCGGGTTCCCTCATTTGAAGAAAAAGAAAATGGTAGAATATATTCACGTACATCAACAAAACGTTGAATATTGTCCGGCCACTTTTAAGATGGTAGAAAAAATGATGGAGCGGTTTTAATATCTAATTCATTATCCCATCAAAACTGAAGTCATAGAGATAGAACCAAAAATGGTCTTGTCGTTGAAAAAATGCATGTTATCTTCTGGCGATTTTAGTCCAAGCAGGTATAATAAAGGAAGAAAATGCTCTGGTGTAGGAATCGATTGTTGTACGGCTTTGCCCAGCATAGTATAGTTACTTAACGGCTGGTAATCGCCTTGTATAATCATCGATTTGAATTGCTGATTTGCTTCAACTGCCCAATCATAACCTGAATCTGGTTTATGCCAGTCGATCATCCGGAGATTATGTACCATATTTCCGCTGGCAACAATTAAAACACCTTTATTTCTAAGTGCCGTCAATTCTCTGGCAAACTGATAATGCCATTCCGGTTTTTGTAGTTGATTCATACTAAGTTGAACAACAGGAATATCCGCTTTAGGATACATGTGGTTCAGAATACTCCAGCATCCATGATCTAATCCCCATTTATAATCTGGTTGTATGACTTCCTTTGTAACAATTTCTTGTGTGAGTGCTGCAAGAGTTGGACTTCCAGGTGCAGGGTATTGAACATCAAATAGTGGTTTAGGAAAGCCGTAGAAGTCATGGATGGTAGATGGCTTTTCCATAGCTGTAACAAATGTTCCCCGGGTTTCCCAATGAGCCGAAATACAAAGTATGGCTGTTGGAGTTGGAATTTCTTTCGTGATATTATGCCAGCCAGTAGAGAATTCATTGTATTCAATTGCGTTCATAGGACTTCCATGTCCTACAAATAGAGCAGGCATTTTTTGGGTGGTTGCACTGTTCCCTAAGATCTGATTAAGGGTTTGAAAAGACAATATTCAGTGTTTAGACATTAAATATACAAACTATTTAGCATCTTCAGAAATAAACATCATCAATTCGAAATATTTCTTTTGCGATACCATTTACTAGCGTAATAGCTATCACATCAAATTGGAGGTATTTCCAACTGGGATTTTGTAATTGGTATGCTTCTGCAGCATTTTTCAGGTGGTTCATTTTTTCCCTTGTTATGCTTTCTTCCGGTTTACCGAATCGGTGAGAGTTTCTTGTTTTTACTTCAACAAAATGCAGTTTTCGGGCTTTGGAAGCAATGATATCTACTTCCCAATGCTTAAAGCGCCAGTTTTGCTCCAGAATTTCGAACCCATTTTCTTTAAGATAGGAGCAGGCAATTTCTTCTCCTTGCTGCCCTATTTGCTGGTTATGATTTGCCATAGATTGTTAAAACTTATTACTGATATATTATTTAGGCTGTTTTCGACGTTACTTCATCTATAAATCCTGTTATGCAATCGTCGTATACTATTCTTCCCATCCAAGGTAAAGTGCAGCACTACGAGTGGGGTGGCTTTAGCTTTTTGCCTGCTCTTTTGGGGATAAAAAATGAAGAAAACAAACCCTTTGCAGAATATTGGCTGGGGGTTCATCCACTTGGATTAGCATCCGTGACCGTTCAAAACGAAATATTTACTTTGACGGATCTGATTAATCAAAATCCTGAACAGGCTCTTTCACCTTCAGTTTTGGCACAATTTGGTGGCTTGCCATACCTTCTGAAAATACTGGATGTAAATCAAATGCTTTCAATCCAGGTGCATCCAACCAGAGAAGTCGCTAAAGCGGGTTATGCAAGGGAAGATAATCTCGGAATAGCCAGAAATGCATATAATCGAAATTACAAGGATGAAAATCATAAGCCAGAAGTTATGCTGGCTATCAGTGAGTTCTGGCTATTACATGGATTTAAAAATGAAGTAAAGCTAACAGCTACACTTGATTCTGTAAACGAATTTCAGGTACTATTGCCTCTTTTCAAAAAGGAAGGAATTAAGTCATTGTACAGTTTTATCATGGAAATGGATCAGGCATCCGTAACCAACCTTTTAATGCCCTTGGTTAAAAGAGAGATACGTAATAAGAAAGATGGTATTCTTACCAAAAACGATCCGGGTTGGTGGGTTTCAAAATATTACCATGATACAAACCCGGCTGGGGACATCGACAGAGGCGTATTCTCAATTTATTTTTTCAATATAGTACAGTTGCAACCCGGAGAAGCCATCTTTCAGGGGGCAGGTATTCCACATGCATACCTCGAAGGACAAAATGTAGAATTAATGTCTAACAGTGATAATGTATTAAGGGGTGGATTAACCAGCAAATACATTGATGTGGCTGAATTATTGGCTAATACCAGTTTTGACCCTGTAATACCTCAGATTTTAAAAGGCACCAAACTAAAAGATGGGGAAACGGTTTTTGAATTTCCTGTTCCGGATTTTGGCCTTACACATGTTTCTTTAGCCGAGTCAGGAACATTTGAGGACCATGCATTCGGACCTGAAATCTGGATAGTGATGGAAGGAGGGGTAATCATAAATAATCAATTAGTGCGCAAAAAAGGAGAGGCTTTTATTGTTTTTCCGGGTCAGGATTACCATTTTCAAACCTCAGGTAAAACCCAATTATGTAAAGCATTTGTTCCATTCAAAAATGCTTATGCACAAAATGAGGAAAATTGAGGGCTGAACTTTACCGATAAGACCTATTTTTGCTGCTGAAACTCATTACAATGAAATTGAACCGTTCCTTAATTATTTCGATCGTACTTACTGTTTTTCTAAGTGCTATTTATCGTGCAATGCCAAACAGGCCTTGGGGATTTGCTCCACAATTTGCCATTGGGTTATTTGCAGGGGCCTTATTTGTAAAAGATAAAAAATGGGCTTTTATCATACCATTGATTTCAATGTTTCTTTCTGATTTGCTTTACCAGGCATTATATGTAAACGGATTAACTGAAATACAAGGCTTTTATAGTGGTCAATGGCAGAACTATCTATTATTTACCGGGTTAACCTGTTTTGGATTTTTATTGAGAAATGGAAAACCTATGCATGTATTGTTGGGTTCCCTCGCTTCTCCAACTACTTTTTTCCTCGTATCAAATTTCATGGTATGGTCTGGCGGCGGTGGATTGAATCGTACAAAAACATTTGAAGGTTTAATTCAATGTTACACCGATGCATTACCTTTTTACGGAAACAGTTTAATAGCTACAGTAGTATTCTCCGCAATACTATTCGGTGGACATTACCTGTTGACCCAATCAAAAAATAAGGCAGAACTAATTAAATAAGGTTATAAATCCTTTTGAAAAGCAGCTTATCAATCGATAAGCTGCTTTTTTATGTGAGTACAAGCTCAGAGAACCAATATTGCTCATGCTCCATTTTATTGGTAACAGACACATTAAGTGCATCTGAAAAAAGCGGACAATTGTACACCAGTGTATGAAATTCTCCATTTTCACCACATGCATCAACTCCAAGCGCTTCTAATTCATCTACCAAAGAAGGTGTAATGGTTTTACCTAAAAAGGATGGCCCCATGATAGAATTACAGCTTACAATCATAGTCTCAATACTTGATTGCATCATTTCAAACACAAGCTTTCTTCTGTCGCCTAACCATAATGGGAGATAGGCTTCTAACCCTGCTTTGCCACACACCTTTTCTTCCCAATCACGATGTGCTTGCAGGTCTATATCGCCAAACACAGCATGCGTTAGGTGATAATTTGTCTTTAGATAAAGTAGTGCTGCCACAAAATTTTGTTCATAATCCTGCCAACTACTGCTGATCAGGTGTATAGGTAGGCCTGCTGCCGCAGCCTGCGCCCTCAGTATGTTTTCAGGGATACCGTGACTCCTGGAAATTTTTCCCGACTCGTTCATCACATTCAAAAGAACAGCAGGTTTTAACCCTGCTTCCATTGCTTTCATCAAAGCAAAACAACTGTCTTTACCACCACTCCAGGAAGAGAGAGAATGCATATAATTTGAAAATTTGAAGATTTGAAAATTTGAAAATGATGAATATTTGTGTCTTCGACACAAATGATTTATTCTGACAATTTTTTTTCTGATTAAAAACTGATTTCTAGTCAACCATTGGCAATAAAAGCTTCCCCCATTTTCAAATTTTCAAATTTTCAAATTTTCAAATTCTTCATCCACCAACAAATGATTGCCATCTGCAGCCGATGTTGCTAACTCATCGCAACGATTGTTCCAGGGGTTATCGGCATGACCTTTAACCCAAACAAAACGTACCTTGAAATGATTGGCAATTGCTTTATAACGTAACCACAGATCCTTGTTTTTTTTGCCGCCTTTAAAATCTGTTCGGATCCAGTTGTCTAACCATTTTTTTTCTACTGTATTTACAATATACTGGCTATCGGTATAAATGGTAACGGCGATATTTTTTTTGGTGAGAGATTCCAATGCAACAATCACCGCTAATAATTCCATTCGGTTATTGGTGGTGAGTCTGTATCCTGCTGAAATTTCTTTTCGCTTATCTCCCCAGATCAAAACAATACCATATCCACCCGGCCCCGGGTTACCCCTGGATGAACCATCTGTATATATAATTAATTGATGCTTTTCCTTTTCACTCATTGTATCCTGTATGTTCCTTTCATGTATAAAACTGCTTTGCCGGAAATAGTAACACGATCGCCCTGCAATCCGCACCAGAGATGTCCCTTTCGTTTAGAGAGTTGAACTGCTGTTAAACTAGTTTTGTTTAATGTATTGGCCCAATATGGAATTAGTGTTGCGTGTGCAGAACCGGTAACAGGATCTTCCCCAATAACAGAATTAGGTACAAAGAAGCGGGATACAAAATCTGTTTCTTTTCCTTTTGCAGTGATAATAATGCCGAGCGTTTCTACCAGGTTTAGTTTCGTAAAATCAGGCACCGCATTTAATACTTCTTCTTCCGATTCATAAATCAGGAAATAATCGCGGGAACGCAATACTTCTTTAGGTTTAATGCTGAAACCTTCCAGTAAGTGCGCTGGAATTTCACAAGCAACCGGCATACGTGCAGGAAAATTCATTTCCATCAGATCGTTATTCCTGGAAACCGTTAGCAGACCACTTTTGCTATGGAATTGTATGGTGGTCTTGGCGTATCCTAGTTCATAAAACAATACATAAGCAGTAGCTAGTGTAGGGTGTCCGGCAAGATCAATTTCCAATTCAGGCGTGAACCAGCGGATATCGTAATCACCATCAGCTCTTTGTACAAAAAAAGCCGTTTCTGAAAGGTTGTTTTCTGCGGCCAGTTGTTGCATGGTTTCTGTCGGTAACCATTCCTTAAGTGGACAAACCGCTGCCGGATTTCCTCCGAATACATGATCGGTAAAAGCATCTACCGTATAAATTGGGTATGAAGACATAGTATAATTATTGATCGCAAAGTAAATGGATTCAAGCCAAGAATGTTAACCGTTTATAGATAATACGTTTAAATCAAAAGCAGGAGTCATTCTGACAAGGTTCGGACTGCAAATAACCCGTTTATGGGACACAGATTTTCATGATCTTCAAGATTTATCATGATAGATCTTGAAGATCATGAAAATCCGTGTTCCATCCTACGCTTATCTAATGCTTGCAGCTAAATTATATTGCATTTAAACCTGAAAAACACCTGTTTTAAAAGTTTCCATATCAGGGTTATGGTTGGCGGCATTCAGTCCTTCCGCAATTACTTTCCTGGTTTCAATCGGGTCAATGATATTGTCTACCCAAAGTCTTGCAGCGGCATAATAAGGAGTTGTTTGTTTTTCATATCTCCCTTTTATTTCATTCAATAAATCCTGTTCTTCCTGCTTATCCACTCCTTTGCCTTTGGCTTTTAAACCTGCAACCTGTATTTGCGCCATAGTCTTGGCAGCCTGCTCTCCACCCATAACCGCAATTTTTGCAGAGGGCCAAGCATAAATAAAGCGAGGATCATAGGCTTTACCACACATGGCATAATTTCCTGCACCATAACTATTACCAACAATGATGGTAATTTTTGGAACAACTGAATTGGCAACAGCATTCACCAGTTTAGCACCGTCTTTAATAATGCCACTGTGTTCGCTTCTGCTTCCTACCATAAAACCGGTTACATCCTGTAAAAAAACAAGGGGGATTTTTTTCTGGTTACAGTTCATGATAAACCTTGCGGCTTTATCGGCACTATCATTATAAATAACACCGCCAATCTGCATTTCACCTTTTTTATTTTTACAGATCAAACGTTGGTTTGCTACAATACCAACGGCCCATCCTTCAATACGGGCGTATCCGCAGAGAATGGTTTTGCCATAATCCTGTTTGTATTGTTCAAATTCACTGTTGTCTGTAATACGCTCGATAATCTCAAGCATATCATATGGTTTCAGGTTTCCTTCTGGTATTATTCCATATAATTCAGCTGGATTTTTTACAGGTGCTTTTGCCGCAATTCGGTTAAATCCCGCTTGCTGTGGACTACCCAGTTTCGACATCATTTTTTTGACGTGGTCGAGGCAGTCTGTTTCGGTTTTAAACTTATAATCAGCAATACCGCTTATTTCGGTATGTGTAACTGCACCACCCAATGTTTCATTATCAATATCCTCCCCAATTGCAGCTTTTACTAAATAGGCACCTGCCAGAAATATGCTTCCGTTGCCTTCAACCATCAATGTTTCATCACTCATAATTGGCAGATAGGCCCCTCCGGCCACACAAGCGCCCATTACGGCAGCTATTTGTGTAATACCCATTGCACTCATACGGGCATTGTTTCTGAATATGCGGCCAAAATGTTCTTTATCTGGAAATATTTCATCCTGCATCGGCAGGTAAACACCTGCACTGTCTACCAGATAAATTACCGGCAAACGGTTTTCCATGGCAATCTCCTGCATCCGCAGGTTTTTTTTACCGGTAATGGGAAACCATGCACCGGCTTTTACAGTTTGGTCATTGGCTACAATTACAGCTTGTCTGCCACTCACATAACCAATACCTGCTACTGTTCCGCCTGCCGCGCAGCCACCTTCTTCCTGGTACATTTCAAAACCTGCAAAAGCACCTATTTCAACAAAGGGTTGATCCTTATCGCATAAATATTCAATACGCTCCCTTGCGGTTAACTTGTTGCGTTCTTTTTGTTTTTCCATTGATTTTTTCCCACCGCCCAGCTTAATTTTTTCCATGTGTTGATTAAGCTGTACTGTGCTAAGTTTCATCCAGTCTTCATTCCTGTTAAATGCCAGATCAGTCATACGAACAATTGTTAGTTTTTACAAAGATAGGGGTTGGGATTGATGGATAAACATGGATCATCTGTTGTATTATGATCAAATCTATCCTGAAAGCTTGTATAGCAGACAATTTCGTTTATTTTTAGCGGAACAGCAATCAAACTGTTGTTAAACTGGCTTTATCGCTGGTGATTGGATCCTTTGAGCAAAATTCGAAACCAACTGCAATATTTCGTTTATGTCATTCGACTACATCATCATCGGTGCTGGATCAGCGGGTTGTGTACTGGCCAATCGTTTATCTGAAAACAAAGCCTGTTCAGTATTATTACTGGAAGCAGGTGGGCGTGATACCAAAAAAGAAATACATATTCCGGGTGCTTATGGAAAGCTGCATAGATCAGAGGTAGACTGGGCATTCTGGAGCACTCCTCAAAAGAATATTGATAACAGACGCTTATATATACCAAGGGGTAAAACATTGGGAGGAAGTAGCTCAACCAATGCAATGGCATATGTTCGGGGTAATCGGGCAGACTTTGATGACTGGGCAGCTATGGGTAACAGTGGATGGTCTTACGAGGAAGTATTACCCTATTTCAAAAAATCGGAACACAACCTGCAATTTGGTGGTGAATACCATGGTTGGGAAGGGCCGCTGACTGTTACTCAGTCTATGCAACCGCACCCACTATCCAATGTTTTTTTACAGGCTTGCGAGGAAGTGGGTATACGCAGGAACGATGATTATAATGGTGCTGATCAAATGGGTGCTTCCTTACTTCAGTTTACCATCAGAAATAATATGCGTCACAGCACGGCAACTGCATTTTTAAAGCCTGCAAAGAAGCGAACAAATCTTACTATCAGAACCGGATGCCAGGTAAAATCAATTTTAATTGAAAATGGAATGGCTGTTGGGGTAGAAGTAATGTCTGGACAAACTGGCACTGAACGCATCAATTGCAAAAAAGAAGTACTGCTAAGTGCCGGTACCATTCAATCCCCACAATTATTAATGTTATCTGGTATTGGAGACCCTATAGAATTGGGAAGAGCTGGAATTAATATTTTACATCATTTAGAAGGTGTTGGTAAAAACCTGCAAGATCATGTATGGACAGGTGTTGGTGCCCAAACTATTTTGCCTACTGGTAATGCACTGTTGTCGCCCGTTAAAATGGGCATGGCTTTTTTACAACATTTATTAATGAAGAATGGCCCTCTTGCAAACAGTCCTATAGAAGCCAATGCATTCATAGCATCAGATAGCCAATCCACAAGACCCGATATCCAATTTCATTTTGTTCCGGTTGGTATTGCAGACGATTATAGCACGGATATCTATAACCTGAATAGTTTTCCCAAACAGAGTGGTATTGGCATTTTAGCAATTTTATTGAAACCACAAAGTCGGGGAACCATTGGTTTAAAAACTGCTAACCCAAAAGATTATCCGGTTATCAATCCTAATGTATTAAGTGAAAAAAATGATCGTGATAAACTGTTGGCAGGATTACAAAAAGCCATCGAATTAATGCGCACTAATGCCATGAATGCCTATTGCATAGACGGAATAAACTTGCCCAAGGATCCGGATAATGAAGCAGCACTACACCAACACATCAACCGAAGCCTGGAAACCTTATATCATCCTGTAGGTACTTGTAAAATGGGAAATGGAGCCGACGCTGTTGTTGACCATCAGTTAAGGGTACATGGGATCAAAGCCCTCAGGGTTGTAGATGCGTCGATTATGCCAGAAATAATTTCCGGTAATACCAATGCTGCTACTATTATGATTGCAGAAAAAGCAGCCGACCTTATTAAATCAAGCTGGTAGTCTTAGTTTTGCCTGCCTATTATTGAATTATTGTGTTGTATTTACACATTAAATAACTACTTTGTGACTCCAAAACCAGCTCAAGTGGCTACTACTAAAAAAACGATTGCAGCACCAAAAGGTAAACCTATGCCCATAACCGGCAAAGGAACAGAAAAATCTAGCCTTAAAAGGTCTGCGCAAACTAAGCCTGTTGCTAAAAAGGCCGCAAAAAAGCCAGCCAAACCCAAGTCAGGGGTTAAACATGTAACTTTTCAAATACGATTTAATACATCATTCGGACAAGACCTACTCGTGTTGGGTAATCATCCATTATTGGGAAGTGATCAGGTAGAGCAGGCCGTTCCCATGCAATATTTTAATGAAGAATACTGGGTATTAACGCTTCCTTTTGAATCAGCAGATTGTACAGGAGAAGTTACCTATCATTATGTACTTCGAAATGCGGATGGTTCTATACAACAGGATTGGGGTAATGACAAAACATTCAACCTGCTCACTACAAAAGTGAACCATTTGCATATTATAGATACCTGGAACTATGCCGGGTATTTTGAAAATGCTTTTTATACAGAACCTTTTAAACAGGTATTACTTAAGGATAATAACACTTTCTTCAAAATTGATCAACCAAAATCGTATACGCATATAATGCGTGTGAAAACGCCCTTATTAAAAAAGGGGGAAACGGTTTGCCTTGTAGGTAGTAGTAATACTTTAGGTTTCTGGGATACAGCATCTCCTGTGTTATTATCAAAACAACCAGGGTCTGATTATTATGAAACTGCCTTGAACTTAAATAAGGATGGATTTCCCATTGCTTATAAATACGGAGTCTTTGATATAATCCAGCAGAAATTTATTCGCTTTGAAGAAGGCAATAATCGCATACTGCATGAAGTAGCTCAAAAAGATAAACTCACGATAGTACACGATGGCTTTGCTGTTTTGCCTGAAAGCAATTGGAAAGGAGCAGGGGTAGCCATTCCTGTATTTAGCATTCGAACAGAACAGGGATTAGGTATCGGGGAGTTTACCGACCTGAAACTGATGGTTGACTGGGCCGTTAAAGCAGGGTTGAAAATGATTCAGCTTTTGCCCATTAATGATACTACTGCAACCCATAGTTGGATGGATTCTTATCCCTATGCCGCTATTTCTGCCTTTGCATTACATCCCATTTACCTGAACCTGGATGCATTGGTTACGGATGACGCAAAACTTCAGAAACAAATCAATGTTGAAAAAGCAAAACTGAATGCATTAACAGAAATTGATTATGAGGCTGTACTGAAATTCAAGACAAAGCTGATTACAAAAGTTTATGCTGAAAAAGGTCAAGTAACTTTAGCTACAGAAGGTTTTAAGGACTATTTTAATCAAAATAAACATTGGCTGCAGTCTTATGCTGCGTTTTGTTATCTCCGCGATCAATATGGCACCGTTGATTTTAGCCAGTGGCCTGCTTACAGGCATTTTCGTGAAGAAGAAATCAATGCGTTAACTGCTGCTGATACGGCCGCATATCCGGAAATAGCCCTTCATTATTATATACAGTACCAGTTACATCTGCAATTGAAAGAAGCTACCGCCTATGCTCATCAAAACGGCATCATACTCAAAGGAGATATTGCAATTGGCGTTTACAGACATGGAGCAGATGCGTGGCAGCATCCCGAATTATATCACATGGATGCACAGGCGGGTGCGCCACCTGATGATTTTGCTGTAGCTGGTCAAAACTGGGGTTTCCCTACTTACAACTGGCAACAAATGCAAGCAGATGGATTTGCCTGGTGGAAGCAAAGATTCGCCCAAATGAGCGATTATTTTGACGCATTCCGAATCGATCATATTCTCGGCTTCTTCCGTATATGGAGTATTCCAATGCATGCGGTTGAAGGCATTATGGGACATTTTGTTCCCGCTATTCCTGTTCATATCAATGAATTTCAACAAAGAGGAATTTCGTTCGATCACCATCGCTTTACCCAGCCTTTTATCAACGAAAATGTATTATGGGAACTTTTTGGTTATGATAATGACCTGGTAAAAAAAGAATTCCTTGAACCGGATGGGGAAGGATTTTATCGCCTTAAACCAACATTTGCTACACAACGACAAGTGGAAGCCTATTTTAATACACTTGAACAGGATGAGCAGCATGAAAAAGTAAAAAAAGGATTGTATGACCTGATCAGTAATGTGTTATTGTTCCCTGCAGCAGAAGCAAGCAATGACTCATTTCATTTTCGTATCGGTATAGAAAATACCTCATCTTTCTGCTATCTTGATGCACATGTACAGGGTTTACTTAAATCGCTCTACATAGATTATTTCTATCGTCGTCAGGATGATTTCTGGAAGAATGAAGCCATGCAAAAACTCCCTGCGTTGAAACGGGTAACCAATATGCTGATATGTGGAGAAGACCTTGGAATGGTACCAGATTGTGTACCTGATGTAATGCGTCAACTCGGACTTTTGAGCCTGGAAATTCAAAGGATGCCAAAAGATCCTAAGAAGACTTTCTTTCACCCGAATGATGCTCCATACCTCAGTGTGGTGACTCCATCAACCCACGACATGAGTACAATCCGAGGATGGTGGGAAGAAGACAAGGAAAGGATTCAGCAATTTTACAACCACGAATTGGGTCAGTGGGGCGAAGCACCGAATTACTGCGAAGCCTGGATCAATCAGTCCATTGTATTGCAACATTTATATTCACCCGCAATGTGGGCAGTATTTCAGCTACAAGACTTACTTGGCATGAATGCAGTACTCAGACGTGAAAATCCCAATTCCGAAAGAATCAATGTTCCGGCAAACCCTAAACATTACTGGCGTTACCGCTTACATATAAGTATAGAAGAATTACTCAAAGAATCGCTATTCACAGAGGAAATACATGGCTTTGTTAAGGCAAGTGGGAGAGCCTAGTTGCATCCTTTGAGAAGCTGGTCCATAGACCATAGTCCATAGACCATAGTCGATAGTCCATAGTACATAGACCATAGTCCATAGAATATTGACCATGGACCATGGACTATGGTCTAAATTGCGTAAATCCAGTTACACCCGAATACCAAGTCATTAGCCATCATAACAATAATCTGTTGAATAAAATCCGGCACTTATTAATTCAATAGGCATCACTAGGGCATATCTATTATATTTGCGATTCCAAAATCAATCCCTTTGAAACTGAGTTATCGGGCAATCAATCTGCCATTTCAATACCCATTTACCATTTCTCACGGAAGAACCAAAACACACCAGCCTTCGCTAATTGTGGCCCTTGAACTTGGCCCATTTGTGGGCTTTGGTGAAGCGCCTGCTATTACCTATTACAATATTACCGTAGAGGAAATGATCGCCGATCTTGAGAAACACAGGGTAATGATCGAAAAATTTGCACTTACGGAGCCAGAACGATATTGGCATTATCTGCATCATTTGCTTCCTAATAACCCTTTTTTGGTTTGTGCCCTCGACATGGCCTGCTGGGATCTTTTTGGTAAGATGAAGGGGAAACCTGTTTTCCAATTATGGAATACTGAGTGGGATCATACACCTGAAACAGATTATACGATTGGCATCGACACTATTGATGTGATGGTCAATAAGATGAAAGCCCACCCATGGCCCGTATATAAAATAAAACTTGGCACTCCTCAGGATATAGCCATTATTGAGGCATTAAGACAATACACCAATGCAAGTTTCAGGATTGATGCCAATGCTGGCTGGACAACCGAAGAGGCATTGAGCAAAATTCCTCAACTGGCAACATTAGGGGTTGAGTTCATTGAACAACCACTGGCAAAAGATAATTGGGAGGGGATGAAAATTTTATACGAAAAATCTTCACTTCCTTTATTTGCGGATGAATCATGTGTATCGGAACATGATGTAAAAAAATGTGCCGGTCATTTTCATGGAATCAATATTAAACTTACCAAGTGCAGTGGACTTACCCCCGCAATCAGAATGATTCAGGAAGCAAGAACACTGGGACTAAAAGTAATGATGGGCAGTATGAATGAATCTACCATTGGATCTGCTGCAATAGCCCAGTTTTTACCACAACTGGATTACGTGGATATGGATGGGCCATTGCTATTGGCAGAAGATATTGCATCAGGACTTAACTACGATTTTGGTAAAGTTCAATTAACCGGTAAACCGGGATTCGGTGTACAACTGATTTAATCGGTGTACGCCAATTCAGCTATTTCCACATTCACTTTTTTATAACAGTTGTGGCCATTTCTGGCATTGCGTTTGGCTTATATAATGTATAAACCAACAAACCATGAAATGAGCCATAATAGTGTTAGGATTACCTGCAATATTCATCGGCAAGTTTCATGTATTTAAACGCTAAAAACGATTAGTCATGAAAAAGAAAATTTTACCCATCGCCATTGTATTATCAGTATTACTGATCAACACATCCGAAGCTCAAGTGAGGGTAAACCTCAACGTGAATATTGGTCAACGACCATCCTGGGGCTTGCCTGGTAACTATGCGGGAGAATTCTACTATTTCCCCGAAATCGATGTCTACTATAATATTCCCCAACGCCGTTTCGTATACCTCGAACGTGGCAGATGGATATATGTGAGTGAATTGCCAAGAGCCTATCGTGGATTCGATCTTTACCGTGGTAATAAAGTGGTGATCAACGACCCAAATCCTTTCGCCCGCCCTCAATATTACCGGGAAAGATATGGCCGTCAATACACTGCCTACAGACCACCGGTAGTAATTGTTGATAAAAGAAGAGGATATGACCGCGACGATCACCGTCGAGACAGGAGAGACCACGATCGCGGCCGCGGTAGATGGTAAGGCAATGATAATGTCGAATGATGAATAATGAATGATGAACGTTGAAGTAAAGCACAACCCCTCTTTCGTTATTCATCATTCGTTATTCAATATAGTCTGGTAAAAAACAGCTTTTAGCTGTTAGCCATTAGCTGGTAGCCAGGATTGGCGGTTATTTTAAACTATCTACTAATTACTAATAAATGGAATAAATGATAAGCCTTGCAAATTTGTTTTGTAAAAACCCTACTTTAAAGAAGTATTTAATTGTCTCGGTTCTGCTCGCAGATGGTTAAATTCATAGCAAAAAAGCTAATGGCTAACAGCTAATGGCTAATAGCTAATAGCTGTTTTATCCCCTGACAGCAATGATTCGTTATTCAACATTCTTTTGTCTATTTCTGATTTAGTACCGACTTTCGGGTTATGACGCCAGCACGAAGAGAAAAATTACTCCGGGTTCTGCAGAACAGACAGGCGAATCTGGCTGTTGTTATGGAAAATGTACAGGATCCGCATAATATTTCCGCCGTTATGCGCACTTGTGATGCAGTTGGTATACAGGATATTTATATTCTGAACACCAAAATCCCCCGACACTTGAAATTTGGACCTAAAAGCAGCAGTAGTGCCGCTAAATGGTTAACCATACACCAGTATGAAGATGCTCAGCTCTGCTTTCAGGACCTAAGAAAGAACTATAAGAAAATATTAACCACCCATCTTGCTTCAGATGCGATAAGTCTTTATGATATTAATTTTACGGAAAGCATTGCACTTGTATTCGGCAATGAGCATGCAGGTGTTAGCGATGAAATAAGGGCTCTTGCTGATGGCAATTTCGTCATACCACAAATGGGTATTATCCAAAGCCTGAACATTTCTGTAGCTTGTGCTGTAAGTATTTATGAAGCCTGTCGTCAAAAGCAAATAGCTGGACAGTATAACCAGGTGTCTATGTCTACTGAAAGACAAGAACAATTGTTACAGGAATGGGGATATGAAGAAGAAACTTAGTTTAATACGGTTTTAGTTCTGTCTGTCGGGGTCGAGTAATTCTATAAACTTATATAAGTTGAAAATGAAAAAAATATGCTTTCTTTTTGCCTGTATTTTATTATTAAACCAGGCAGAAGCGCAACAAAAAAATATTCAGAAAGTCAAGATCAAGGACCTGCAGAAAATCATTGATACAACTTCTGTTCCATTGGTCGTAAATTTTTGGGCAACCTGGTGCCCTCCATGTATCAAAGAAATTCCCTGGTTCGAAAAAGCAGTTGCTTCTTACAAAGATCAACAGGTAAAATTATTACTGGTGAGTTTGGATTTTGCAGACGACTATCCAAAAGGAATTGCCGATTTTGCAAAGAAAAATAATTACAGCTCTACCATCATCTGGCTTGATGAAACAGATGCCGATGTTTTTTGTCCTAAAATAGACAAACAGTGGGATGGAGCTATCCCAGTTACACTAATGGTAAATAAAAAGAAAAAATACCGGAAGTTTTTTGCGCAGCAATTACCGGAACAAAAGTTTATACAGGAGTTAAACGCATTGACTGCGCAATAAACTATTGGTAATCATTTTCAGATTCTTCTAACTGTTTATCCATACGCGTAGTAAGATAAATGGCATAAACAAGGGCAATCAGACTGCAGGTTGCTAATACAATGCCAGTTGTGCTTCCATAGTTTATCCCTTCAGCAAGTGCATAAGCGATTAATACCAGCATAATGATGATAAGAATGGGTCGCATATAACAGTAGTTTGGTTACTAATTGGATGCCTGAACGATTATTTTCCATAAAAAAAGCGGATATTTTTTTTACCTAAATAATCCGCTTTTACAATTTATTGATATTGAATCAGTTTCGTTTAATGCCGCAACCGACAGAACGACTTTCACGAACTGTAATGGATTGCCCTTTAACAAGCTGACTAATGGCTTCAACACTATGTACACGTTTCACATTTCCGGCATCGGAAGGGTTATCATCTATGGCTCCTTTATATTGTAATTTTCCCTTGGCATCAAAAAGAAATATCTCTGGCGTTCTTGTTGCGCCAAATGCATTGGCAATTTTCGAATCCTTATCAACTACATAAGCAAAATCATACCCTTGGGTTTTTGCATATTCCTGCATCGCACTAAATGAATCATCATCATCTCTGGATGCTTCATTCGAATTCAATAGGATAATGCCAATATTATTTTGTTTGGCATAAGCTGCCAGGTTTAATGTACGTTGTTGGTTTTTAACTACATAAGGACATGTATTACAGGAGAACATTACCAGTACACCATTTTGCTGAAACTCATTTTTTATACTCGTTTCTTTTCCTGAAACATCTTTCATTTTCACATCACCCATTGGTAAATCAGCTCCAATGGATAGAGATTGGGCTTCTAGCGATAAAAGACTACCCAATAACAAGGCTGTTATAAACAGTTTTTTCATAAGGTATACTTTAATTAGGTTAGAAATTGACTGACTTAATTTTCGAACGTGTAAAAATCAGACTTCTTTGGCAGCTTCTTTTTGCTGTCTGAGTTCAGCTTCTCTTGTAAGATAAGTTATACTAACATTAAGTTCAAACCCAATTAACAAAATTAACGAATTGATATAAGTCAATAGCATGAGAATCAATACTGTGCCAATTGAACCATAAATTCGGTTATAGTTTGAATTGGCAAATAGACTTACCCAATAAGAAAAGATAATAGTCGTAATCAGGGTTAAAAATGTAGCTAGCAAGGAGCCTGGAGTTACCAATTTCCATCTCTTGGTAACTGATGGAGCATATTTATAGGTAAAAGCTATTCCATAAAATACCAGCGCAATAATTACCAGCCAGCGTAAAACATTCCAGAATGGAAGTGATTGTGATCGTATGTTGAATAAGTTTTTCAGCAGTTTCAAAAGTTGTTCCTGTCCAATTAAAGCGATAGACGACCCAAGCACTAACAAAATTAGAATGGCGGTTAATTGAATAGCTCTCCAGCGCTGGTGAAATATAAATGCTTTCTGCTGTTGAATAGATCTGTCGAAAGTTCTGATAATACCAATCATGGCATTTGAAGCATAAAAAATCAATAACAGAAATCCGAAGGAGAATACACCGACTTGTTTATCAAGTAAATCAGCTAAAATTTTATCCAGGAACTCGTATGTTTCTGTACCTGGCGATATATCCTTAAATAACCCCAGTATTTGTTTTTCTACATTGATGGATGCGGGAAAATAGGGAATAAGCGAAAAAAGAAACAATAGTGCCGCAGGCAATGCCATGATCAAATTAAATGAAATAGCTGAGGCCCTTTCATTTAAACCCACTTTATTAATCTGTTTGAAAAAGAACACAACCACATCATACAATGGAAGTCCACGAAACCCTGGTATTAAAAGGGTTTTGCTTTTGCGAATTACAAAAGCAATAGGTTTCCAGGAAATGATGATTCGTTGTAGTTTAATCAAAATGTCGTTATTTTTTATTGGCCATATAGATATCTAACTGACGCTGGTATTCTTTTGCATATTTATTATGCTCTTCATAATTAGCGCTAAAATGATGATAACCACTAAAGTCGCTTTTAGCTACAAAGAAAAGATAATCAGTAACTGGCGCTTCTAAAATAATATCGATTGTTTTGGGTGATGGGGTACAAATTGGGCCAGGAGGTAATCCTTTATTACGATAGGTGTTGTAAGGAGAAGGATTCGATAAGTATTTTTCGTAGATCCTGGTAATGGTAAAGTCCTGCATCGCATACTTTATCGTAGGGCATGCCTGAAGGGGCATTCCTTTATCCAATCTGTTCAGGTAAACACTTGCGATCTTATATTTATCACTGTCGAAATTGGTTTCTTCTTCCACAATTGATGCAAGGGTATATGCGTCGGTTTGTGTTAGCCCTTTAGACTGCGCTTTAGCGAGCCGGTTATTTTGTTGCCAGAATTGCTCGCTACGGTCTTTTAGTTTACGCATGATTTTAATCAAAGGAGTGTTCCAGTAAAAAATATACGTATCTGGAATTATCTGTGTAAACAAAAGAGTAGTATCTGTACCTAATTGAATCAAAGAATCATTAGATGAAAGAAATGCCATTGTTTGGACAGAATCCGTTGAAAACTGTTTGCCTATCAATTTAGCAAGATCTGCTTTTGTGCGAATTTTATTGATGATAAGTTTAAGCTCAGCCTGTTTTCCATTACGAAGCATTCTTGCTATACTAAATGCCGACTGACCTTTCTTCACTTCATATTTACCCACTTTCAACTTTGGCCAGAGGGTAGTTAATGACCCGATTATTTGCAAACCAGTTGTACGGGATACAATATTTTCATCTTTTAAAAGGGCCAATACTGCTGCTTTATCTGTTTGTCCTTCCCGAATGATAAAATAGCGACTCTTTTCATCAAAATTGGTGGTACTCCCAAAAAGGAGCCATGCAGCTACAGAACCTGCAAAAACCGCCAGTAAAAAGGCCCAGGCCAATATCCGTTTCATGTGTTTGAATGATTGATTTTATCCAGCAATTTCAGGCCAATAAATATGCCAATAATTAATGGTTGATGTTTTACCACATCAATTTAAACAAAAAACCCTGTCTGTACTCCAGGCAGGGTTTTGAATGAATATTTTTTATGGTTATTTCTTACCAGTGTCCGGTGTAGCTGTTGCAGTATTTGCAGGAACAGTTGGCGTTGGAGCAGGTTGGCTAGTAGTTGTATTTACTTTTTGTAATACAGAATTATCAACCCCTGAACCACCTTTCAGGAACAGGCTTGAAACAAGTGCAAGTACAGCAATAATGGCAGCAAAGATCCAGGTGCCTTTCTCCAATACATCGGTTGTTTGTTTAACACCCATAAAGTTATTGGTCAGGCCACCCACATTGGCAGAGAGGCCGCCACCTTTGGGGTTCTGAATCAGTACAACAAAGCCTAGTGCCACACAGGCTAACACAATCAGAACAAGAAACAGAATGATCATTTTATATACCTTTTAAATGTTGAATCCTGGCCGCAAAATAAGCGGATTTTTCAGGATTTATGAAACTTAATTTAATATAGAGCTGGATTGCTTTCTCAGTTTGCCCCTGTTTTTCGAGCACTTCGGCCATGGTTTCGGTCACAACCTCCCTTGATTCATTGGAATTTTCCGCAATCAGCGCCACAGCCTGTTCAAGGTCGGAGCCGGTTCCCAGGTCTGTATTTGACGGGTTTGCCTGCTTCATTTGCTTTAGCCAATCGGTAAATTTCCTGAGTTGGGACGTGAGCTTATCCTGTGGAATACTACTCAGATCGATTTTAATGCCCTGAGAAGCAAAATAATCGATGGTATGGAGTTTCTCGGTCTCAATTTCCAGCTTTTCATCCTCCTTAACCGGTTTTTTAAAATCGGCCAATTGTTCCGATAACAGATCTGAAAGCTTTGCATCGGGTAGGGGGAGGGCCTCTGTATCATCCGGATCAACTGCATCAGTATCGTCTACATCAGGAGGGTTGTCGGGTATTTTGCGCGGATCTATGGCCCGGATAATATCCTGAACGTCTTCTATGGAAGGAATGGAAATATTTTTATGAACCGGCTTATCAATTACCGGAGTTTCCGGCATACCAACCGTTTCCGTCCTGGCATCCACTTCTACGATATATTGTAACCATAGTGCATTGGGAATATGTAATAAAGACTTGCCAATAGACTTTTCATAAGCAGCCGAATTACCCAATTGCCTGAGTCTGGCACTGTATAATACCTGTGCAGGTGCAAAATAGGGGTACGACTTCACCAATGCCTCCAATTGATCAACAGGTACAAAATCAGCAGAAGACTGACCTGTTAAGTGGAATAAAGCTTTTTCCCGGATGGCATTCATTTGTTTCTATTGGTTGATTTAAGCCAGTTTAAAGAAGCAGTTAAACCTGCCACTGTTCTAAATGGGTTAATTCGTAGCGATAAATGTACTAATTGATTACCAGTTAGAAAAAAGTCGGTTAAATATTTCATCAACCATATTTCTTACTACTTCATCTAATAATTGCGCTTCTGCTGTATTGAAAGCTAAATTGGCACTGTAATCGAAACTTCTGCTTACATCAAATTCTTCTTTCTGGTTGTCTAGTGTTTTATTGAAGATGATATGAATGGTAACTGTTAATCGGTTGGTACTGGCTTGTCTGTTGCTAACACCCACGGTTTGTGTACCGTTATAGGTAGTAATACTTCCCCCAACTATATAATGTGCATCATCAGTGGTTACCCGGGTGAGTTTGGTTTGATTGGTTATTTTTTGTTGCAGTTTATCATTCAGCTTTGGACTAAGCTGTGGGTTGATATACGATGCTTTATTGTCGATAAAGTTGAGCTTAATGGTTTTTACTTTGGGATCAATACTTGCATCGTTGAATTGGTATTGCACTTTGCAGCCTGCAAATAATACAGTCAACAGTATCAGGGTAAGAAAACCATGTATGTTATATGAACCGGTTGATTTTTTCATGCTTAATTATTCTTCAATATCGTATTCTTTTAGTTTCCGATAAAGGGTTCTTTCACTGATGCCTAAATCAAGCGAGGCATCTCTACGCTTACCCTTGTGTTTTTTTAATGCTTTCAGGATAAGTTCCTTTTCCTTATCCATAATATTCAACGATTCTTCTACTTCTTCATGGTGATGAATATCTTCATCATGCAATATTACCGGCTGACCGTTCGCAGGTAGTATCTGGTGTTGTGGAGCACTGTTATTCATTACCGGTTGAAGTTCGCTGTTCGATTGAAAATCCTGCAGTAATGAATCTCTGGTAAAATTAGCCGCAGAACCTGCCAGTGAAGGATTCTGCAATATTTCCAGGAACATTTTTTTCAGCTCTGTAACATCCTTCTTCATATCGAAGAACAACTTGTACAATATTTCACGTTCATTGGCAAACTCTCCAGATCCGCCGTTAGACTGTCCCGCCAAAACAGGCATTCTGGAATATTTAGCCTGATCTGGTAAGAACTGGCTAAGTGTTGCTGCAGATATCTGGGTTGTTTGACTAAGCACAGAAATTTGTTCTGCAATATTCTTTAATTCGCGGACATTACCCTGCCATGGATGGTTAATTAACAGGGTTTTTGCGTCATCATCCAACTGTACCGGGGTTGTTTTATAGCGCTCGGCAAAATCAACTACAAACTTTCTGAAAAGTAAGAGCACATCTTCTTTACGGTCGCGCAGAGAAGGTACTCGGATAGGGACGGTACTTAAACGGTAATATAAATCTTCCCTGAATCTGCCTTTTTGTGTAAACTCTAATAATTCACGGTTGGTTGCGGCAATTACCCGCACATCGGTTTTTTGCACTTTTGAAGATCCAACCCTGATGAATTCTCCTGTTTCTAGCACACGTAGTAATCGGGCCTGGGTACCCAATGGCATTTCGCCAATTTCATCGAGGAAAATGGTACCGCCACTAACCGTTTCAAAATATCCTTTGCGGCTGTCTACCGCGCCGGTAAAAGCACCCTTTTCATGTCCAAACAATTCTGAATCGATGGTACCTTCCGGAATTGCCCCACAGTTAACTGCTATAAAGGGGTTATGTTTTCTTGCGGATAAAGCATGAATAATCTGCGAAAAAACTTCCTTACCCACACCACTCTCACCCACAATAAGCACCGTAAGATCAGTAGCCGCAACCTGCACAGCAGTATTCAGCGCATGGTTTAATGCCGGCGCATTTCCTATAATCCCAAACCTGTTTTTTATACTTTGAAGATCCATAAGATTAATTTGGTGATGGCTGACGGCTGATGTCTGATTTGATTTTTGGATCTCAGATCTCAGATGTCAGATTTAATGTTTCTATACTAACTCACTAATAACAATTAACACCCCACTGTCACGCTCAATTTCGATATTGGATATTGAATATTCTTCATTCCGTCTGTCTTTCCCCCAACAAGGTTGTTTTGGTGCAATCTGTAACCTTGACCGTTACATAGCTGCCTTTGAGGTTTTCATTCGGATCAATTTTGGGGAATACGAGTACTTTATTTTGGCTCGTTCTGCCCATCCAGGCTGCATCACTTTTACGGCTATTTCCTTCTACGAGCACTTTGAATGTTTTACCCAGGTCATTTAGATTGCTTTGTCTCGATAATGCACCTTGCAGGTCTACGATTTCCTGTAAGCGTCTTTTTTTAACATCTTCTGGAATATCATCTTTGTACCTTCTTGCAGCAAGTGTTCCTGGTCTTTCGCTGTAGAAGAACATATAACTCATATCGTATCCACTATAGCGCATGATGCTTAGTGTATCCTGGTGATCCTCTTCCGTTTCAGTACAAAATCCAGCGATGATATCTGCACTGATACCACATTCCGGTAATAGTTCCCTGATGCGATCAACCTTGGACATATACCATTCACGTGTATAGGTTCTGTTCATCAATTGCAATATTCTCGTACTACCACTTTGAACAGGTAAGTGTATATACTTACAGATATTTTCATACCTGGCCATGGTTTGCAATACTTCGTCTGTAATGTCTTTCGGGTGTGATGTACTGAAACGAACCCTAAGGTCCGGACTTACCAGTGCAACTTTTTCGAGCAGGGAAGCGAAAGTTACTGTTTCATCTTTTTGCTCATCGATCCAATAATAACTATCTACATTCTGACCAAGTAAAGTAACTTCTTTATACCCTTTGCTCACCAATTCGCTTACTTCATGTAAAATTGAATTGGCATCCCGGCTTCTTTCTCTTCCTCTGGTAAAAGGTACCACACAGAAACTACACATGTTATTGCAGCCACGCATGATCGATACAAATGCACTGATGCCATTACTATCTAAACGAATCGGAGCGATGTCGCTATAAGTTTCTTCCCGACTCAATAATACATTCACGGCTTTCTGTCCGGTTTCAGCTTCTTCGATTAGTGCCGGCAGGCTTCTATAAGCATCCGGACCGACTACAATATCAACCAGCTTTTCTTCTTCCAATAACTGGGCTTTTAGTCTTTCAGCCATACAACCCAACATGCCGATCAATAAACCGGGTGTTCGCTCTTTCAGCTTGCGAAATTCAGTTAAACGCTTACGAACCGTTTGCTCCGCTTTTTCGCGAATAGAACAGGTGTTTAAAAATATCAGGTTAGCGGCTTCTACATTTTTTGTAGCACCAAAACCTGCGTTGTTTAGTATGGAGGCAATTACTTCACTATCCGCAAAATTCATTGCACAACCATAACTTTCTATATAGAAATATTTCGAATACCGATTGGGGTCATTTGTAAATGGACTAAATGCTTCTCCCTGGCGAGCTTCGTCGTGTACTTTTTCCCCTATATCCAATACATCCATGAATCTTAGAATTTAAGAAATGCAAAATTAACAAAATTGTCTGGTTTTTGTGCCAGTTTGACAGGTTTTCAAGCTTGAAAATTCTGTTAATCAATTAGTTTTGCAGCGTAAATGCCCAAAACACATGAAGAAATGGATCTTAGGCCTGCTTTTAATTGTAATTGTTAAGGCAGGATTAGCACAGGATATAGTTGTTAATAAGCTCAGAAGCGAAACATCCCGTACCATTAAGAAAGAAGCAGATACCAGCAGATGGACCTGGAAAAGGGGTGGATTATTAAGTGCAAATTTATCACAAGGCTCCTTGAGTAACTGGGCTGCGGGTGGTGATAATTTTTCTCTTGCGGTTAGTTCCTATTTTAATACCTATTTCTTTTTAAAGAAAGGCAGGCATTACTGGGACAATAACTTCGATATGAACCTTGGGTATGTACAAACAACAAGCTTAGGAGGGCGTAAGAATGATGACCGTTTTGATTTCCTGAGCAAGTATGGTTATAAAATGGACAGCATTGGTAAAATATTCCTCTCAAGTCTGTTTAATTTTCGTTCACAGTGGTTTGATGGTTATACATTTTCTGGCGGGGTTCCTTCATTAGCTTCTTCATTCCTTTCTCCGGCATACGTAATCCTATCTGTGGGTTTTGATTATAAGCCCAATTCCAAACTTTCTGTATTCGTATCACCACTAACATCCAGGTGGACAATTGTAGCGAATAAAAGTCTTTCAGCATTAGGTAAATATGGTGTGCCAATTGGCAAGAATTCTTTTAATGAGATAGGTACTTTTGCAACCGTAAACTATAACAATACGATTGCTAAAAACATTACCTATAAGGCAAGGCTTGATATGTTCTCCAATTACAATAACAAAGCGCAGAATATCGACTTCTTTATGACCAACCTCTTTTCATTCAAAATCAATAAATTCTTCTCTGCTACCTATAGTCTGGATTTGATTTACGACGACGACGTTCGCCTATTCGGCCCCAACAAAAACTCTCCCGGACTTCAAACAAAAAGCCTAATAGGCATAGGGTTTCTTAAACCGTTCACGGTTAAAAAAGGATAGGGGAGATTTGGGGTTGTCTGATGGTAGGTTTTTTATGGCTGATGTCAGATCGCTGATGTCGGATTTGGGAAAGCAGTAATAGTATTAAAGCTACATTTGCTAATATACAATGTTTAGTATACAACCAGTTTAAGTACACAATCTACTTAATTCAACAACCCAACCCCTAACAGCTAATATCTCAAATCCGACATCAGCGATCAGACATCAGCGATCAAAATCTGCCATCTGAGATCTAACATCATCAAAGCCCGTTATGCCTTTACTTTCAACAGGTGCTTAATTTTATTCGCTTTGTGTGTAAGATCCTGGTAGTCTTTGTGGATGATGGTTACATGTCCCATTTTACGGCCTGGTTTGGTTTGTTGTTTTCCGTAAAGATGAACAAAGACATTGTCCATTTTTAATACTTCTTCGAGGTTTTCATAAAATGCATTTCCGCTGAATCCTTCAGCACCTAAGAGGTTTACAATTGCAGAGGGAAGTATGGCATCAGGGTTACCTAATGGGTAGCCTAACATAATGCGCCAGAGCATATCGTATTGACTCGAATAATTGGCTTCAATGGTATGATGCCCGCTGTTATGAACCCTTGGGGCTGTTTCATTAACCAATACTTCTTCTTGTTTGTCAACAAATAATTCAACTGCAAATAATCCTGGACTATTAAGGGCCTTTACCACACGAAGAGCGATGGCTTCTGCTTTCCAGAGTACTTTTTCGGGGAGTTTTGCCGGACTAACCTGGTAATCTAATAAGTTCAATACCGGATCGAATACCATTTCTGCAGGAGGGTATAAAGTAGTTTCTCCTTTTTCGTTCATGGCAACAATCATAGCGATCTCCTTTTCAATCGGTACCATTTTCTCTAGTACCGCCGGGGCATCGAAACCTTTAGGAATATCTTCTTCTGCTTTAATGATCTGTACACCTTTACCATCATAACCACCCTGACCTATTTTATGTACTGCAGGAAGCAGGTTGATATTTTCTTGAACTTCTGCCAGTGTTTGGGTTACCACAAATGGAGAAGTGGGGATGTCGTTTTGCTGGTAAAATTCTTTCTGCAGTATTTTGTTTTTTATGGTACGAATTGCAGATGGTTTAGGAAATACTTTCACACCTTCCGATTCCAGTTTTTCAAGGGCATCAACATTTACTGATTCAATTTCGATAGTCAATACATCAAGGTCTTTCCCAAACTGATAAACCGTGTCAAAATCGTTGATATTACCCTGAACAAAATGGTGGCATAAATGGGCCGCGGGACAATTAGGATCGTTTTCCAGAACATAAGTTTCTACCGTATAATTGGCCGCGGCTTGTAATAACATGCGGCCCAGTTGGCCTCCTCCAAGTATTCCTGCTTTCATGCAGCGAAGATAAGGGGGTAACAGAGAAATAAGGAACAGAGAAATACGAAATGGCAGGCAGAATCCCCTAATTTTGTTGCATGCTTCCCGACTATCCACATAAAATCTTTGGCGATAAGCGATTCTGCTATTGCCTGCTTATGGAAGCATTGGCTATGGATGCGGCGATCTGATTGATAACCTCTGCCGTTTTATTTATTCATCCTTAAATTTTATCGTATGGGAACAAGCGCCAATACCATAGTTTCTCCTGATATTACCACAGATTTTCTGCCTTTACAGGGCACTGATTATGTAGAATTTTATGTAGGCAATGCCAAACAGGCTGCCCATTTTTATAAGACAGCATTTGGGTTTCAAAGCCTGGCTTATGCCGGCCCTGAAACTGGTGTTAAAGACAGGGCCAGTTATGCTGTGAGACAAAACAAACTCACTTTTGTATTTACAACAGCATTACGTGGCGATAACCCTATTGCAGATCATGTTTACAAGCATGGCGACGGCGTTAAAGTACTTGCCCTCAAAGTGGAAGATGCTACTGATGCCTGGCATCAAACTACCAAAAGGGGAGGGAAAAGTTATATGGAGCCACAAAAATTTACCGACAATGATGGTGAATTGGTTATGAGTGGTATTCATACCTATGGAGATACCGTGCATCTTTTCATCGAAAGAAAAAATTACACAGGTGCATTTTTACCTGGCTATAAAGCCTGGAACAGTCATTATAATCCAGCCCCAACAGGACTCCTATATGTTGACCATTGTGTAGGCAATGTTGGATGGAACCAGATGAATCCATGGGTGAAATTTTATGAAGATGTGATGGGTTTTAAAAATATCCTCAGTTTTGATGATAATGATATCTCTACCGAATACTCTGCACTGATGAGTAAGGTAATGAGTAATGGAAATGGATTTGTTAAGTTTCCAATCAATGAGCCGGCCGAGGGAAAGAAAAAATCGCAGGTAGAAGAATACCTGGATTTCTATAATGGAGAAGGCTGCCAACACGTGGCCCTTGCAACAAATGATATTGTTCAAACAGTAACAGAACTCCAGGACAGGGGTGTGGAATTCCTGAAAGTTCCCACTACTTATTATGATGATCTTTTAGACAGGGTAGGACATATCGACGAAGACCTTGCTCCGCTGAGAGAATTAGGGATTCTGGTAGACAGGGATGATGAAGGTTATCTGTTACAGATATTCACGAAACCCGTTGAGGACCGTCCAACCTTATTCTTCGAAATAATACAGCGCAAGGGCGCCAAAAGTTTCGGCAAAGGCAATTTTAAAGCCCTTTTTGAAGCCATCGAGAGAGAGCAGGAAAGTCGCGGCAATTTGTAGCGCCGCTGGCGCTGGCGCTAGACCATAGACCATGGTCCATAGTCCATAGTATTTTAATACAATGTTTTCCTATGGACCATGGACCATTGACTATGGACTATAGTCTATGGTCCCGCCAGCAGCTAGGCTCGCAAGCAATAATCTTCGCCAAACTTCGTTTCTTTAACAGGATATTGAAACCAGCGTATCAATCGTTTTATTATTTTGCAGCTATGCGGCGATCCCTGCTCCTTATTATTTTCAGTTTTATAGCCAGTTTTGTGTTGGCCCAAAATGGCTTTATTGATTACCAGCGAGTTTTTCCCAGGGTTGCCGGTGCGATAAAGACCAAGGAAGATACCCTCAAAAAACAGTTTGCTGCGGCTAAATTGCAATGGCCGGCAAAAGATATCTATGTACGTAGTTTCAAGTATGATAGTCAACTGGAAGTATGGGTAAGAAATACTTCAGCAGAACCGTATAAGTTGTTCAAAACCTACAAGATATGTGCTTTATCGGGGACGCTTGGACCTAAACGAATTGAGGGTGATTACCAGGTTCCGGAAGGGTTTTATTATATTAATCAGTTCAACCCCAAAAGCATGTATCATCTTTCCCTTGGGTTGAATTATCCGAATGCATCAGACCTTTTACTAAGTGATTCTATTAAGCCGGGCAGCGATATTTTTATCCATGGAAGTTGTGTAACTGTTGGTTGTATACCTATACAGAACGACCAGATCGAGGAACTCTATGTGCTCGCATCGCATGCACGTAATCAGGGACAGGATTTTATCCCCGTACATATTTATCCTGTTCGTTTCAGCAATAACAGGAGCCAGGAATACCTCTCCAGGAATAGCAAAGAAGACAGCGACTACCAAAAATTCTCCACACGTTTAAAAGAAGTGTACGACTTCTTCGAAGAACACAAAAAACTCCCATTGATTTCAGTGAACAAAAAAGGGGAATACGTGATTCTTTGATGGCTGATGGCTGATCGCTGATGTCGGATTTTTGATCACAGATCTTTGATCTTTGATTTGAAATAATGAATTTGCCCTATGAAAAATAAATCCTAGATCCTAGATCAAAGATCAATTTTTTGGGCTGAGTTTTTGCCTCACAACATGATACAGTTGCATGGCGTCGGGGGTTAGTTTGAAATAGAATACTCCTCCGATCATGATACTGGAGAACACAATACCATTGAGGATGATGGATATCCAACCATTTAATGTTCCAAAAGCAAAATAACATACGCCATATGCTGCCACACTAAGTAATATGGCATAAACTGTTTTTGCATTAAATGGTTGCATATTGAATTTTCGCCGGAGGAATTCGTACCGAATGAAATTATAGGTGGCATAAGCAATCAGTTCTGCAATAGCAGACCCAAGTATGCCATAATTTTTAATTAGGTAATAAGTAAGTGGTAAGCGCAATCCGATAAGTACCACACCGCTAATAAAATCAAATCGCCACGAGGTAGAGGTATTAATTACCATAGCATTTAACCCAGTACCTGCATCAATAATACGAACCATGCTTAGAATAAATAAAACGGTCATGCCATCTAAATATTCGTTTTGTATATTCAATACACTAATTCCTTCCCTGACATTAAGCCAGATATTGCCAAATAAAAACAAGGCCATCAACAATAAATTAATACAGGAGCGTGAGTATATACGGTTAACTTCTGCGTGATTCTTATCCTTCCAGGCCCTGGCAAGAAAACTGGATGATACCGCCTGAATACTTCTTTGAGGTACTTGTAAAACATTGGCTCCAAACTGTGCAAATACAAAGATGCCAACTGCTGTAAGGTCATAAAATTTAGCAATGATAAAGGTATCGATGGTTGCAGCAAGAGAAGCGATTAATGTTCCACCATAAACAAGAGCCTGCATTGCCAACATTTTTTTCCAGAACTTACGAGTTACCTTACTGAGGGAAATCGTAAAGGGGAATTTCCCGCTACGGATCATGTATACCAGCAGGAAAAGAAAAACAGCCAGGTATTGAAAAGCAAATAGTTTAATAAATAAATTGAAATCAATAACCTTGAAATAAAAACAACCAATTAGTACGCTGGTTATAATGCGTAAAACAGTTTCTTTTAAAAAATTAGAAACAACAGATAATTGTAATGCCCAGCAAAATCCTTCAATGATCGAAAAAAACAGGAGCCCAATAGCGAAAGGAAACATCCAGTAATAATAATGAACAATTAACGAAGATTTTTTCAAGTATTGTTCTACAAAATAAGGTTGAAGGGCATAACCGCTGATCAGTACAATTAAAAAGCCAATAAAGGAGGCTACCATAGCCCAGCTCATCAGGTCAATCTTCTGAAAAGGCAGGTTGTCTTTATAATAAGGATAGAATTTATAAATAACAGGAATAACACCCATTGCACCAAAGGCCGTCATATTTTGTGCGAAATCGAAAAATATTCTTGTAAGACCGAACTCCTCTGGCGTAAATGATCCGTCTTTGGTATATAAATACTGATTAATAAAACCAATCAAAAAGCCAATATAAATTAGCACACTAGAAATAATTGTTTGTTTCCTGATACTTCCCATGCCTGGTTAATAATTTATAGTGGCTTTTGCATTGATCGGTTAAAAATAGGATATTCGGGGCAGGATGAAAGCAATCAATAATACAATAACTTTTTTTTATATACTTATCGGTGCTTACCTGGTAATAGGTACGGGTTGCAACACGAAACTTCAGTCAGACAAAAAAGTCTTTTATTATAATGAAACAACCGGAATTGCTACCCTTGATCCTGCATTTGCTAAGAACCAGTCTATCATGTGGGCCATTCACCAGGTCTACAATACATTGGTTGAAATAGACAGCAACCTAAATATTGTTCCATCACTTGCTAAAAGCTGGGATATAAGTCAAGACCGCAAAACCTACACTTTCCACCTCCGTACAGATGTTTATTTCCATGATAGCAATATATTTCCTGGTGGGAAAGGGAGAAAAATGAGGGCCGGCGATATTGCATTTAGCCTGGGAAGAATAATAGATAAAAATACTGCCAGCAGTGGGGCATGGATTTTTAATAACAGGATAGATAACGATCAACCATTTACGGTAATAGACGATTCGACTTTTCAGTTAAAATTACTTCGGCCTTTTCACCCCATTATGGGTATTTTAAGTATGCAATATTGCTCCATAGTTCCCAAAGAAGCGGTGGATAAATATGGCAAAGATTTCAGGAGAAATCCCTGTGGTACCGGACCATTTAAATTTGTATCATGGGATGAAGGAGAGGCCCTGGTATTTCATAAAAACGAACAATACTGGGAACGCGACGAAGAAGGCAAAACCTTGCCTTACCTGGATGCAATACAGATAAGTTTCTTCGATAATAAAGCAACGGAGTTCCTGCAATTCAGGCAGGGCAGACTTAGTTTTATCAATGATATTGATGCTTCTTTTAAAGATGAATTATTAACTAAAAAAGGATTGTTACGGAAGGAGTGGGAGGGTAAGCTATTACTTAATAAAGCCGCCTACCTCAACACGGAATATTTTGGCATATTGGTAGATGACCAAAATCCACTGGTGAAAAATTCTCCGGTTAAATTAAAGCTGGTAAGACAAGCCATGAACTATGCAATCAACCGTCAACAATTGATGATGTATATGCGTAATTCAATTGGTATTGCTGCTGAGTCTGGCTTTGTTCCGGGTGGATTACCTTCAAAAAATATAGACTCGGTAAAAGGCTATCATTATAGTCCTGAGACTGCCCGTAAGTTGCTTAAGCAGGCTGGTTTTACAGATAACAGGAAGTTGCCAGAGATAAAACTACTCACCATTCCCATATATGCCGATATCGCCAGTTTTGTGGCCAAACAAATGGAGGAAGTGGGTATTCCGGTTCAGGTAGAAGTAATTCAAAAAAGCCTGCTCCTTGAACAAACCGCTAAGTCGCAAGCCTTGTTTTTTCGTGGCAGTTGGATAGCTGATTATCCTGATGCGGAAAATTATATGGCGATGTTTTACAGCAAGAACCCGGCTCCACCAAATTATACAAGATATAAGAATCCGGAATTCGATAAACTATATGAGCAGGCATTACTCGAAACCAATGACTCCCTTCGCTATGCACTTTATCGCAAAATGGATCAGATGGTCATTATTGATGCACCCGTAATCCCAATCTGGTATGACATGGCAATCCATTTCGTTCAACCCAATATAAGCGGATTTCATGCCAATGCATTAAACCTGCTGGAACTAAGAAAAGTAAAAATTCAATAAGCGGGCAATAGAACGCAGATTTATCATGATAATCATGATAGATCATGATAAATCTGTGTTCTATCTAAGCAGCCAAATAAGATTAGTAGCGATTATTTTATAGGAGTCTGCTTTAATGACGTCAAAACTCCCTCTATGGATAATTTTCTCTTTTTGGCAGATTTCAAGCCTTGATTCGCATTACTCACTATAATTTATTGACAATTCACAAATGACATCTCACCCTTTTTTCTTCAATTTATCCTTAAACACTTTTTCAAATTTCTCCAGTTTAGGTCTGATTACAAACCTGCAGTAACCCTGATTAGGGTTATCGTTGTAATAGTTCTGGTGATAGTTTTCTGCGGGATAGAAATTTTTAAAAGGCTCGACTGTGGTGACGATCGGTGCATCCCAGGCGCCGCTTTTGTCGAGCAGGGCCTTATATTTCTCTGCTTTTTCTTTTTGAGATGCATTGTGGTAGTACACTACACTCCTGTATTGCGGGCCTATATCATTGCCTTGCTGGTTTGGAGTAGTAGGATCGTGTGTTTTCCAGAAAACTTCCAGTAATTCATCATAACTGATTTTTTTAGGATCGAAAACAATCCTTGCCAACTCCACATGTCCGGTATTTTTATCACAAACCTGTTCGTAGGTAGGGTTTTCAACAAATCCTCCTCCATAACCGCTGATTACTTCCAATACACCGTCAAGACGTTGAAAAAAAGCCTCTGTGCACCAAAAACATCCTTCTCCGAAAGTTGCAGTATCTGTTTCGATGCCTGCATAGTTAATCTTAGTGTTCATCTTATTTGATTTTGTTGCGGGTTGCTGGGCGCAGGATACCAGGCTAAACCCCAGTACCAGTAAACTCATGACCATTCGCATATTTCCTGTTTTAATAAAATTACGTAATTGGTAGTATAACAGATTAGACTATATATATGTTCTGTACTTACAAAAAAGCTGTTAAAACTCATGTTGTTAATTTTTTAGGGAGGGGGCAGAATTCAAAAATCAAAAGTCAAAATTCAAAAATCCCTAAGGAGGCCAACCTCTAAAAATCAAAAAATCAAAGATCAAAGATCAAAATTTCCCCCCTTACCTTTGCGCCTGAAATAACCATTATGCGCTTATACCCGGAAACAGCCTTGGTACAACTGGAATTCGACAAAGTACGTGCTTTGCTGGAAGGGTATTGTAAAACAGTATATGCCAAAGAAAAGGCTGCCCAATTGCGCATACATACCCGAAAAGAATACATAGAGCTGGAATTGAAGCAAAGTTTCGAGTTTAAGTCCATTCTTCAGCAGGCACAATATTTCCCCAACGATTTTGCACAACCACTACAGAAAGAAATTAAGCTTTTAGGTATACAGGGAGCATTAATTACCGGAGAGCAGTGGTTACAAATTCGAAAACTGGCTGAAAACACCGCCAATATTTTTCGTTGGTTCGATCCCGAAAAAAGAATGGCCTTCCCGGCAATGGCAAAAGTGATAGAAGGGGTTTATTATGAAAAAGCAATTATTGCACTGATCGATGAAGTAATAGATGAACAGGGAAATGTAAAAGATAATGCTTCTGATGACTTACATAAAATCCGTATGAGTCTTTACCGGAAGCGTAATGAATTGAGGCGTGTGTTTGAGAAAGTGATCAGTAAGCTCGCCAAATCGGGTTATACGGCTGATATCGACGAAAGTTTCAGTAATGGAAGAAGGGTAGTAGCTGTGTTTTCAGAACATAAGCGACAGGTAAAAGGTATTCTGCATGGAGAGAGTGATAGTCGCAAGACAGCATTTATTGAGCCGGAAGAAACCATTGACCTCAATAACCAGGTATTCTCGCTTGAAAACGAAGAAGCAAAAGAGGTTCAGCGAATACTTCGCCAACTTACATCACGCATATCTGCTTATGCTTCATTACTAGCACAGTACCTGATGATTGCGGGAGAATATGATTTTATCAGGGCAAAAGCAAAACTGGCCATTGACATGAATGGTCAATTACCTGAGTTATCAGATAAAGCACATATACACTTAATCAATGCCTATCATCCATTATTGTATTTGTATAATAAAACAAGTGGTAAAGCAACCATTCCGGTAACCCTTACCCTGGATGATAAAAACAGGATATTGGTTATCAGTGGCCCGAATGCGGGGGGTAAAACGGTTACGATGAAAACCATTGGACTAAACCAGCTATTACTCCAAAGTGGTTTACTGGTGCCGGTTAGTCCCGATTCGCAGATGGGTATTTTCAAACAATTGTTTATCCATATCGGCGATACACAAAATTTAGAATTTGAGTTGAGTACTTATAGCAGTCACCTGCTTCACATGAAGTATTTCATTGAAACTGCGAATGGTAAAACGATGTTCTTTATTGATGAACTGGGCAGTGGTAGTGATCCGAACCTCGGTGGAGCATTCGCGGAAGTGATCATGGAAGAGCTGGCAAGGCGTCATTCTTTTGGTGTGGTTACAACCCATTACCTGAACCTTAAAGTGATGGCCAACAGAACACAAGGTATCATTAATGGTGCCATGCAATTCGATGAGGTGAACCTGCAGCCCATGTACAAACTAATTGTAGGCAAGCCTGGTAGTTCATACACTTTTGCCATTGCTGAGCGAATTGGCTTACCTCAGCACCTCATCAACAGGGCAAGAAAATTGGTGGATGAGGATCATTTTAAACTGGATCGTTTATTAAACCGTACAGAGCAAGACCTGCAGCAATTAGAGCAGGAGAAAAAGCAATTACACAAACTCCTGCGTGAAAATGACCGGTTGAAAAAGGAGATGGAGACGGTAATGGACAAAGAAAGGCATCGTCAACAGGTAGAATTACTGAAAAACCAGAATCGTATTACCGAGGAGCGATTGGTTTACCTGAAAGACATGGAACGTAAGTTGAAGCAAATTGTGCTCGACTGGAAAAAAGCTGAAAACAAGCAAGATGTAATCAAAAACCTGCAAAACCTGCTCTTTAAACAAAAAGAAGCAATTGTAGTAAACAAACTTGCTAAAAAAGTAGACCAGAAATACAAAGAGTTGAACCAGCTTATTGCAGTAGGCTCAATGGTTAAACTGAAAAAGAATTACCAGGTAGGCGAGGTAAAAGAGATCAGGGGCAAAAGAGCCATTGTGCAGGTAGGCCAACTCCCCATCAACGTAGACTTAGCTGATCTTGTGGTAGTGGAGAAAGTAGTGAATAGTGAGTAGTGAATGGTCAATGGTGAATTGTCAATAGAAAATTGCAAGTAATGCTCTCTATTGACCATTCACCATTGACCATTCACATCAAAACTATCCTTTCTTATAAACCGCCTTAGTATCAAAATCTCCCTGAGGAGTAGACAGGTGGTTGCTGAGGGTTAATGTTTTTCCATCGGCGCTGATTTCCCATTTTTCGTTGCCTTTCATTTCAAAGCTGTTTCCCTGAAATTCCATTTTGAGATCAAAGTCTATTTTAAAACTTTGTTCACCATCCCAGGAAAGGGTACCGGTCTTCTTACTGTTCATCATACCTGCATTTTCTACGGGTTTTCCTACTGTATAGTTTTCGGTAATTTCCCCAGCGCTACCATCGAATGCGGTAACAGAGCGCACCATTTTAAATGCATCAGTTGATTGTTCAATGACAATTTTAGACGCAGCAGATCTTGCACCAAATTGTCCCAGTTCACTGGCACTCTCATCGAGGTTCCAGGTGCCAGAGAAATTAGCTGCTTTGTATGAAAAAGAGAAAAGTACCGACAGGCTTAAAAATGCGCCTGCGAGTAGAAATAGTTTACGGGTCATGGTTGTTAGTTTAGGTCTTAAATATAGTTAATTTATCATGTAAAATTCAAGACGCTGTTTTAATTTGGATGAGCGGATGAGCCCTGGTTACCTGGTATAACTCCTTGTTAATCTGTTTATTTTGATAATCTTTTGAATATTTTTTGGTAGAAATTTTTCAACCCTTACTTTTGCCGCGGAGAGATGGCAGAGCGGTCGAATGCGGCGGTCTTGAAAACCGTTGACTGTCAAAGGTCCGGGGGTTCGAATCCCTCTCTCTCCGCCTTCACCCACCGAAGCCTTGGCGCAGGTGGGTTCTTTTTTTTTATACATGCTCAATTGCTGGTGGGTTTCGGCGGACAAGTCCATTCCCTCGACCACCGAAGCCTTGGCGCAGGTGGTTTTTCTACCCGCCCAATTCCCTTGTGGGTTTCGGCGGGCAAGTCCATTCACTTGACCACCGGAGATTCTGCTAAGGTGGAAGAAGGTGGAGTTTCACCCACCAAAGCTTCAGCTTAGGTAATATTTCGGCTTGCCCACCGAAGCTTCAGCGTAGGTGGGGAGGTGAGGAAATCAGGTATAAATACGTATTGTCAACTTCTTTTTTAAAAGAAATCTTTGCTTTAAAAAATGCAATACGTATACATACTCTTATGCAACAATGGACATACCTACGTTGGATGTACAAAAGATCTGAGGGCTAGAATTAATCAGCATAATGAAGGAAGCGTAACGTCCACAAAGTCTTATTTACCTGTAAAACTGCTATTTTATTGTGCTTTTCCTGATAAAATAAAGGCTTTCAATTTTGAGAAGTATTTGAAATCAGGATCGGGAAGAGCATTTATGAATAAGCGTCTTTATTAATCGGTTGGTTTAGCTTCAGGGCATCTTTTTTGAAAAGGAATATTTGTAGTCAACTTGTCGGCTTTTAAATCTTCTTTACCCGATTCGGTTATTTTGACTAATTTTTCCATCAATAAGTCATTTTTTTAATTATTATGATGGAATTTTCCGTCTTTTTAATATCTTTGTATTGTTGAGATAAGCCAACATTATCTAATATTAATGCCTTTAATGATGGAAAATAACAACACGAATTGGTATTCTTTCAGTGATCCTGCTATACTGGTTCAATTGGGCAGTTTTGTGCAACAAACACGTTTGCAACAGAATAGAACACAGCAGGAAGTAGCAAAAACTGCAGGCATCAACCGTTCAACACTTGTTCAGATTGAAGGAGGAGGGGGCGGAACCTTGTTGTCATTCATTCAGGTATTAAGGGCTTTACAACAATTACAGTTGCTGCAAAATTTCGAAGTAAAACCAGTAATAAGTCCCTTACAACTGGCGAAAATGGATCAGCAAAAAAGAAAAAGAGCCGGTAGAAAAAATACTGAATCAGATTCACAACAAAAATCAGATTGGTAATGATCACCACAGCTTTTATACATATCTGGAACAAGCGGGTTGGAGCCATTGCCTGGGACGATCAAACAGGTATTGCCTCCTTCGAATATGAACCTTCATTTCTGAATCAGCAATGGAACTTATCGCCAATAAAAATGCCCATAGCAAATGCCTCTGGCAGGATATTTTCATTTCCGGAACTGAGAGACAGTATTACTTTCAAAGGATTACCCGGATTGTTGGCAGATGTCTTACCCGATAAATACGGTAATAGTCTAATCAACGCATGGCTTTCTAAAAATGGACGGCCAGCAAATAGTATGAACCCCGTAGAGCTTCTTTGCTTTATTGGGAAAAGGGGAATGGGTGCATTGGAATTTGAACCTGGACTTTATACCGCCAATAAAACTGCTACAAAAATTGAATTGGATGGACTGGTAAATATGGCACAGGAAATTTTATCGGGCAGGCAGGAATTCAATACCAAACTAAGTGCGGATGAAGCGAAGGCTTTGACAGATATCTTAAAAATTGGCTCTTCAGCAGGGGGAGCAAGGGCAAAAGCAGTTGTGGCATTTAATCCGGATACCGGTGAAATAAGGTCTGGTCAGGCAGATGTGCCCAATGGATTTAGTCACTGGCTACTAAAATTTGATGGTGTAACCGATCAACAACTAGGTTCATCTTCCGGATATGGAAGGGTAGAAATGGCCTATTACCTGATGGCCAAAGAAGCAGGTATTGAAATGATGGAATGCCGATTACTCGAAGAAAATAATCGGGCGCATTTCATGACCAAACGCTTCGATCGTTTACCCGGTAATGAAAAATTACACGTACAAAGCTTTTGCGCAATGGCCCATTATGATTTTAATGAAATTACTTCATTCAGTTACGAACAGCTATTCGAAACCATGCGCAGTCTTTTACTCCCCTATACAGATGCTGAACAACTATTCAGAAGAATGGTTTTTAATGTGATGGCAAAAAACTGTGATGACCATACCAAAAACTTCTCCTTTGTAATGGATAAAAACGGTAGCTGGAAACTTGCACCTGCATTTGACCTTTGCCATGCTTACCGTCCCGATAGTTCATGGGTAAGTCAACATTCACTCAGTATAAATGGCAAACGACTAAATATTACAAGAGACGATCTGCTGGCTGTGGCCAAAAATATGAATATCAAAAAAGCGGCCTCTATCATTGATCAGGTAAAGAGGGTTATAAGCAGGTGGAACGATTTTGCTTCAAGTACTTCCGTAAATACCGAATTAAGAGAAGCAATCGGAAAAACCTTGTTATTATTATAAATAACTGCTTAAGTTAACTTTTCTGAATTAATACATGCCTTTATTTCAAACCATATTACATTATTTTTTGCATTTCGGATTACCGGTAATTATTTCATGGATTTTTTTCAGAGAATATTGGAAAAGAGCAACACTGATCTTATGGTTAACCATGCTCATTGATCTCGATCATCTGCTCGCCACTCCTTTATTTGATGCCTGCAGATGTAGTATTAATTTCCATCCGCTACATAGTTACCCGGCTATTGCTGTGTATGTAACTTTGCTATTTGTTCCCAAATGCCGCATTATTGCCATCGGACTTCTTATCCATATACTCACCGATCAACTCGATTGTCTGATCAATTTATATACCTGCCAATAAATAAATACAGCTATTTCCTGTAGAACTATTTGTTTTCGGATTTATACATGCCATTGCTGAATAAGGGTTTCAGCTATCATCCTGATTATTGATTCTGATCTTGTTACCATTAATATAAAAACTACATGTCTGCGTTGGGATATGCATTTACTTACGGCAAATAATTAAATAATATGTTCGTAAATCGATTGGCAGGTATGCTTGTTTATACATTGGTTGTAGTTGCAATTGGCTTTGCACAGGATACTAAGAAAATAATCACAGGTGTTGTAATCGTTGCTGATGGAACCAAAGCAGATGGTGCAAATGTTTTTTTATACCGCTCAAAGGATTCATTGCTCGTTAAAACCAGTATTACAGATGCCTCAGGAGCTTTTGTGCTAACCAATATTAATATCGGAAATTATTTTCTCCAGGTAAAATACAATGGCTATGAAGAACTGATAATAAATCCGGTAAATATTGATGACTCAAAACCTGCATTTAACCTTCCGCAAATAAGCTTGGGAAAACCAGTTGCAAATCAACTGAAAGAAGTTGTAGTAAGTAGCCGCAAAAGTTTTGTTGAACGAAAATCCGACAGGGTAGTAGTTAATCCGGATGCACTCATCAGTAATGCAGGAACAACAGCATTAGAAGTACTGGAGAAAGCACCTGCCGTTCAAATTGATGCCGATGGTAATATCAGCTTGCGAGGTCGACCAGGTGTTTTAGTTTTTATCGATGATAAACCTACTTATATGTCTCAGCAAGACCTTACAGCTTACCTTCGATCCCTGCCTTCTGGCGACATTGAAAGTATTGAAATCATGACTAACCCACCCGCCCGTTATGATGCTTCGGGAAACAGTGGTGTAATAAATATCCGGCTAAAGAAATCTAAAATAAGCGGATTCAACGGTGCGGTTAATCTTGGTTATGGACAAGGTACCTATGCGAGAAGTAATAATAGTTTCAGTTTAAACTACCGGATCAATAAACTTAATTTCTTTACTAACCTGAGTAGTGCTATTAATAATACGTATCAGGATCTTACTTTAAAAAGACAATATTTCTCTCCATCAGGCATCCTTCAATCGGCATTTACACAACGTTCTTTCATAAAAAGAATGCCACGTGGATTTAATTATAAAGCCGGAGTGGATTATTATGCCAATAAAAACCTAACCATGGGTATTGTTATTACCGGTGTGTCTAACAGAAATAAAGAAGATATAAAGAATGATGCAGTTATCAGTAATGGTAATGGTGACCTTATTAATACAGTTTCTGCTTATGCTCCCCGCAACAGGTCGTTCAATAATATAGGAACCAATCTTAACCTAGCATATAAGCTGGATGGAAAATCAAAATTACTCACCGTGAATGCGGATTATCTTAAGTATCGTTCAGATCAGGACAATAGCCTGTTAAATATTGTATACAATCCTGATCAGACCATCGCAGGAAGAACCAATCTGATATCTGATTTACCCGCTTCCATTGAAATAACTACTGCTCAGGCTGATTATTCACAACCATTGTTTAAAGGAACGCTTGAAGCTGGAGCAAAAACGAGTATCATCAGAACCAATAACAATGCCCTCTTTTATGATGAACAAGCAGGTGGCGGCTTTTCTTTGAATACAGAGTTTTCGAATAATTTTAAATACGAAGAAAATATCAATGCCGCATATCTGACCTATAGTATCGATAAAAAAAGGTTTAGCAGCAAAGTTGGACTTCGATATGAAAATACAGAGATCAGGGGCCTTCAATATGGTACTCCGGGTAAACCAGATTCTTCCTTCAAACGTACTTTCAATAATCTTTTCCCGACCTTTTATTTATCCTATAAGATCGATACAGCCGAAAATCATTTGCTCAATATTAATTTTGGAAGGAGGATCAACAGGCCAAATTATCAGGATATGAATCCGTTTACCTACCCCTTAGACAGGTACACTTTATATGGCGGTAACCCGTTCCTCAAGCCTACATTTTCCTACAACACAGAATTGAGTTATACTTATAAAAGAAATTATACCTTTTCGTTACAATATAGTTTTGTCAATGACCTGATTATGGAAACTATTGAACAGAAAAATGGTATTTTTTACAGCAGACCCGGCAATTTCGGTAAACAGGTTTCTTTCAGTGCATCGATAAGTGGCATGGTGCCGATTACTAAATGGTGGAAACTTCAAATGTATACTGAGCTAACCAAAAATAAATTTACCGCAACACTCTATCAGCAAAATTTGTTGAACGAAGGAACTTATGTTTATGTAGGGCCGGTGAATATTTTTCAAATCAATTCATTATGGTCGGCTGAACTGGGAGGTAATTATCAATCCAGTGTGTATGTAGGACAGTTTGTTACTATACCAGTAGGTTCAGTAAGAGCTGCGGTTGCTAAAAAGATTTTAAAGCAAAAAGGAACAGTACGCTTTAGTGTGAATGATTTTCTTTATACCAATCAGCCTGGCGGAAACATCAAAGGAATTCAAAATTCCACTGCAAACTGGAAAAGCTATTTAGATTCAAGGGTATTTACACTTTCCTTCTCTTACCGATTTAATAAAGGTAAAAGTCTTGCTCAGCGTAACACAGGATCTTCCGATGCTGAAAGAGGCAGGGTTGGTGGATAGGGAAGGTTTATGGCTTCAAGCTTCAAGCCTCAAGCTGCAAGCCAATACAGTCTTGGGAAATTTAGCCTCAAATTGGAAGTCACTAGAAGGATGGAACACGGATCTTGATGATAAATCCTGACAATCATGAAGATTCGTGTTCTATTTAAAACAGGAAGTGCATTGACAGCAATCAAATATCTTTTAGCTGATATTTTACAAAATTGATTCGCATTGATAGCTAATTTCAAACAACATACAGTGTCATTTCCTCGCTATCATGTTCTGCGATGTAGAAGATAAAAGGATCTTTTTGAATAAAAGACAATTCCCCAGCCTCATCCATTTCACGAAGTGCGAGGTGCAGGAATAGTCGTGATTGGTATTGGTAAAAATTCATTAACTGACTTCCAAGGTTTAGCAAGTCGCCATCTAAATCTGTCCGCTCAATCAATTCACTGCAATCAGGCCATACTGGTGAAAAATCCGGGCCCTTTGCAAATGCATCGTAATGATCGGGCGGTAATTCATGGTTCAGGTACCTTGGCTCAAGTATAATGGGGTAGGAGAAAATATCTTTGAAGAAGTTTATGCCGGAATCATAATGAAAGTACCAATCGTAAGAAAATGAAACAGCGCCAGATTTTTTAAACTGTTGTCTTGCTGCTTCCTCCGAAAAGCATTCCCTAAGTTCCTGTTTTAAGTAATGTACTGCTTGCTTAATATCTACTTGATGAGCATCCATAAATGCTGCAAATTCATTTTGGGCCCCGATATCATTGGCTTTCTCAGACAGAATGGACTCAATATCTTCCGAATCTGAAAATATAACACGTCCATCATGGTGCATTTTTAATAACTCGGCATACTGAAGAAATACAGGTCTGGTCAGTTGTTCCTGAATGGACAGAACCTGCTCTTCCAGTTTTTCGTAAATCAGCCTGTTTAATGATGCTTTTGCCATGTGCTGTATATTAGACACCCCAAAATCTCAAAACGCTGTTTCCTATTTAAGTGGAAGGAATACCTCGGCCATCATGCACCTTGCGCTTCCTCCTCCATTGGTTTCAATAGTCTTAATGCCTGAATGTAGAATAGGATTAAATGCTTCTATGGCTTTGATCTGGGTTTCTGTAAGACTGTTATAAGCCTGGCTAGACATTACAAGGTATTTATTGCCGGCATTATTTTGAACCTGTAACATATTACCTGCAAATTGATTCATCTGAGAAAAACTGATTGGAATAATCGTTTTGCCCGAATTCAATAAAGCATCCTTCACCATATTTTGTTTGGCTATATCTGGTATAGCTTCCAAACAGATAACGGCATATTGGTCTGCCACACACATCATCACATTGGTATGATAAATAGGCAAACCATTATTATCAACAGCAATAAAATCAATAACTTTATAACCTGCTTTTTCTGCCCAGTTATTTAAAACAGTAATAGCTGTTCTTGGTGATAAACAGGCATAGGCTATTTTATTGACCCGATCCAGCACCATACTTCCAGTACCTTCCAGGAACAAATGACTATGTTCAAAACTGGTAAGGTCAATGGTTTGTTTTAAAATGAATTTTTGCTTAATGGCTTCTATTACTGTCGGCTTTCTTTCCAGACGACGATTTTCAGCAAACATGGGGTAAAGAAACACCGTGCCATCATCATGAAAGGAAATCCAGTTATTAGGAAATACAGAATCAGGTGTATGTGGCTCTGGGCTATCCTGTACAACCGTTACATCAATACCGGCATTTGTAAGTACAGTAACAAACTGATCAAATTCCATTGCAGCTTTTTCAGCTATAGAATCATCAGGTGAATATTGCTGAAAACTATTATTAACCGCCGTCTCCGCATTAAAATCGAATCGAACGGGTTTTATCATGAGCAGGTGTGATGTTGTTTGCATAGGGGATCGGTTTATTGGTGAGCAAGGTGTGAATGATGAATGGTGAATGGTGAATTTTTACCTATTGACCATTCACAATTCACATCACTATCCCTCCTCGCTTCTCCAAAGCGGCATACTCATACAGTGAAATCCTCCGCGTGCACGGGAGAGTTCGGCTGATGGCATTAATATCAGTGTATCAGTAATTGATTCCGGACTCACCGTGCCAGCTTCCAGTTGGTTTAATAAATCTTTTACATGTACAATCGTAAATCCTGCTTTGCGAAAAGCTTCTGTGGTTTTGTCGTTTCTGTCGTAGCCCAATACAACACCCTCTTTCAACGCAAGCAGGTTACAGGAATCTGTCCATTGTTCCCTTGCATTATAGGGGAATTCATTATTACCCGAGAAGATAAAACGCACTTCGTTTTCACAATGCAAATCATTTACGCTGATATCTACCAGTAAATCTTCCAGGCTATCGAAAATGGTGGGGTTGTCTGGACATTTCTTATGAAATTGGGTAATCTTTATTTTCTCTTCTTTCTTTACCTGTAATATTCTTTCAATGGTATTATCGTCTTCATGTTTCACTGCCTTACGTGAAAAATTCCCCAACATCACCCATACATCTTTTTTAACCTGTGTAAAAACAGTATCAATATGCATGTAATCACGCTTTTTAGGAATGCGTATGATGGAGACTTTTTCCATTAAACTTTTTTCAAACACCAGGTTGGTAATCAATGCTGCGGCTTCTGCAGATGTTCTTTCACTGATACCTACCAATAAATGCTTTGGACTAACCACCATTATATCACCCCCCTCAAGGGTTGTTTTTCGATCATCTTCTTCTTCCTCGGGCATAAGAAAGCCCTGGTTCGAATCGTTTAGTTCAATGATATTCTTCTGCCAGGCTGCAAACATAGGGTGATGGAAAAAGATGTATTTGGATAGAAGGGCTTCCCTGGTTCTTGCTTTTTTTGCAGGCTTATTCAATAGCACATGATCTTTGATGGTAATGCCGATATCACGCGTAAAAATAAAATTGGGAATTGGGGCAAAAAGCAATTTTTTATCGATCGAAGTACCAGAGATAAAAGTTTTGGAAAGCTCCACTGCTGAATATTCAAATAGCTTTTGCTGTACTTCAAAAGTACATCCTTCAAGTGCAGCTACGGATGCTATTAATTGAGAGCGGATATTTTTATCTTCCAATATTTCTGCCAGCAGACATTGTAATTCAACTACTTTGTCTGACTTATGAAAAGAAGGTGAATCCGGTTTGAAAAAATTTCTGTCATCCTGATCCACTTCTTTAAGTCTTCCCTTTATTTTTCCCGGATCAAGAAAATACAAAAGCAGCTTTGTATAATAATCGTATTCGTCTTTGCGAATGGTATCAAGGTGAACGATATCTTCAAATAACCAGTCCTGCGCCTTTGAAGGCACTACTTTTCCTAAACCACTATCAGGACTATGTACCAATAAACGTTTTAACGTACCTATTTCTGAGGTAACAAACAATGTATGTTCCATGTAAGAACGGAATTAAATGAATAAAGTAATGCTAACGGGGAAAGGGAAAATATTTCGACCTCAGTGGTCGGGCATTGAATTAAGACCACGATACATCCATGCAAAATGTGCGGTAAGTAATGATATGGTCGAGCAATGATGCATCTATAGTATAAAGTTACGAATTTTCCCTAATTGGCGATAATACATTCAGATCTCCTTCATTATCAATGATTTGGAAACGGACGAACATTTCTTCGCTATACCAGTTTTCGCTTCTTGTTTTCCTGACTACTTCTGCATGCTCCTGCATTTTATAGGCAAAGCTGGTCATAGCATCTTTTGATTCCCATATGCTGAATGTGGCTTGTTTGATCCATGGTACTTCACCAATACCTACTGAGCCAAGGAAGCCAGGAGCTGTTGCCATTTTCTGTGCTACAGCATCTACCTGGCTCCAGAAACGGCTGAGCTTATTGATCCGGATGGTGGCCCTTGTTAAGATGGCGATCTTCCCATTGTACAAACTTTTCTTAGGCAGTGTTCCGAATACATGTTTATGATCCCAGGTGCCATGACCTTCAATCGGGTTAAGCAGTAATATTCTTTTATTGCAACCGAAGAATTTCCACCATAGTTGTATGAATCGGGGATGGGTTCCTTGTTTTGTTTTGGCGTCCCATATTTCAAGCAGAGCCCATTGTCGCCAGTCGGGTGTTTTATCGAAACTACCATTCCTTCCACAACCCATCAGTTTCCAAAAGCTGTGTGTACTGCTTAACCATAATGGAATACGAAACAATGCCATCGACAAAAAACCTGCCCATCCCATCCATTTAGGATATTTTACTATGGTCAATCTTGCTATCACCTGCTTAATAGTTTTGAATTAGTCGAAGGTAACATATTCATTATTGGTGTTAATCATCGTTTATTTACAACTTAGGATAACCGACAGGGTGATTAATCATTGCCAATAATTTCATTTCAAGGCAATATGTTTTTCCTTAATTTGCTGGTATGTCTAATTTGCTAATCACCAACATTCATCAGCTCATAAATGTTCGCAAGCATCCTGAATTATTAAGGGGAGAAGCTTTAGAAAACTTGCCCGTGCTGAATAATGCATGGGTACAGATCATCAATGGACGTATTGCAGATTTTGGCACAATGGATATTTGTCCGGATGCAACTGAAGTACTCGATATTAAAGGAGGAAGTATATTGCCATGCTGGTGTGATAGTCATACTCATGCTGTATTTGCGGCCAGCAGGGAAGATGAGTTTGTAGATAAGTTAAAAGGACTTAGTTACGCAGAAATAGCTGCAAAAGGGGGAGGCATCTTGAATTCAGCAAATAAACTGGCCCTTACAACAGAAGATGTGCTTTATGAACAAGCCAGAAAAAGAATACTAGAACTTATTGCTTTAGGAACCGGAGCTATTGAAATAAAAAGTGGATATGGTTTATCACTGGATGCTGAGTTAAAGATGCTGCGCGTTATTCGCCGTTTGAAAGAACACCTCCCGATACCGGTAAAAGCTACATTTCTGGGAGCACATGCATATCCGGTATTATTTAAAGAAGACCATGAATCGTATATCGACCTAATCATCAACGATATGTTACCTGCAATCGACAGAGAGCAGTTGGCAGATTATATAGATGTTTTTTGCGAGGAAGGTTTTTTCAGTCAGGAAGAAACCATTCGCATCTGTGAAGCGGGTAAGCGATATGGATTAAAGGCAAAAATTCATGCCAATCAGCTAAACCTTTCAGGAGGAGTGCAGGCAGGTGTTGCTGTGAATGCTGTATCTGTAGATCATTTAGAAACCATGGATGAAGCGACTATCAATATATTGGCATCATCCAATACTATAGGTACACTCTTACCTACAGCAGCCTATTTTCTTCGCATGCCCTTCCAGCCTGCAAGAAGCATTATAGATGCAGGAGCGGCCGTTGCCATAGCTTCTGATTACAATCCAGGATCAAGTCCAAGTGGCAACATGAATACCGTTGTTTCGATGAGCTGTATTCAAATGAAAATGTTACCCGAAGAAGCCATTAATGCGGCCACTATTAATGGTGCATTTGCCATGGGACTCGAAAAGGAAGTAGGAAGCATTACAGTCGGCAAGCGTGCAAACCTCATCATAACTAAACCTATTCCGTCAATAGCCTATATTCCCTATGCTTTCGGATCGAATTTAATTGACCGGGTTTTGGTGAATGGGAGTGAATTGTGAATGGGGAATGGTGAATGGGGACTAATTAGTTTGGTTGATACTTATATATCGTGCTATTGACCATTCACAATTGGCAATTCACCCCTCACTTTTTCCCAGTTTTCCGTATATTCAACTACAAAACCCAACGCTTTGCAACTGCCACATTTGAAAATTTATAATAAGCAGGATATCCTGTCTGTTACACGCATCCGTCGGTTTGAGACAAAAATCGGGGAGCGGATACAGGTTTTACAACATGCGCCTGATTTGGAAACAGCTATCAGGCAGTCTAGTGCGCCTTTTGTATTGATTGGTATTCCGGAAGATATTGGGGTATTGGCAAACCAGGGTGTGGGAGGTTGTGATTCTGCATGGATTGCTTTCTTGCAGGCATTTTTAAATACACAGAGTAATGATTTTTTTGAAGGAAGTAGTATCCTGTTAATTGGTCACTTTGATTTTAATGAAGCCAAGCAACTCATCGATTCAAATGCGCAGGGATACGATGAACAATTAGCCGCCTACAGACATGCCGTAAATATGATTGATGATGAAGTGGAGCAGTTGATACACCTAATCACCCAGAACCAAAAAATTCCGATTGTAATAGGAGGTGGACATAATAATGCTTACCCCTGTATCAAAGGAGCGGCAAAAGGGTTGTATAAATCCGGAATAATTCCATTAGCACAAATCAATGCGATTAACCTCGATGCACATGCAGATTTCAGACCCATGGAAGGCCGGCATAGTGGCAATGGATTTTCCTATGCTGAAGCTGACGGATACCTGGAGAAATACTGTGTAATCGGCTATCATGAAAACTATCTCCCTCAAAATGTATGGATGGATATGGTGAATAATCCGTTCATAGATTGTATCAGTTACGAAGATATTTTTCTCCATGAAAAAAGAACATTCCTGCAATCAGTAGCACATGCCACTGGTTTTACCGAAGATACTTACTGCGGAATTGAATTAGATATGGATGTAATTGAAAACAGTATCAGCAGTGCGTCTAGTCCGGCAGGTATCTCCCTGGCTCATGCCCGTCAATATATCAACTTCACCGCCACCGACAGCAAAGTGGCCTATCTCCATATTTGCGAGGGCGCCGTACAATTATCAGACGGCCGCGGCGGACACGGTACCGGCAAAATGATCAGCTATCTTGTTGCCGATTTTGTGAAAGCAATGTTTACGAGCAGGGCGTGAATTATCCGGCGTGAATTGTCAATGGTGAATTGTCAATAATAAAATATTATTACTCATAACTTCCTATTACCATTCACCATTCACCATTGACAATTCACGCCGAACAATTCACACCCGGCAATTCACTATTTTCGCTTCAAATTTCTGCTATGTCCGTAAATGTTGAGCAGTACCAGGAACTCAGTGCAGCATTAACTGCTGATGGAGTTACCTTGGTTGCAGTTAGTAAAACCAAACCTGTTGAAGATATTCAAGCATTATATGCATTAGGACAACGTGATTTTGGTGAGAACTATGTTCAGGAACTGGTAGATAAACAGGCTGTACTTCCTCAGGATATCCGTTGGCATTTTATTGGACATTTACAATCCAATAAAGTAAAATATATTGCACCATTTATACACCTGATTCATGGTGTTGATAGTTTAAAGTTGCTGAAGGAAATTGATAAGCAGGCAGCAAAAAATAACAGGGTTATCAATTGCTTATTACAGGTTCATATAGCGAGCGAAGAGACTAAATTTGGAATGGATGAGCATGAATTGACTGAAGCGATTAGCCAGTTGCATTTATTTCCAAATGTAAAAGTTGCTGGCCTTATGGGGATGGCCTCTTTCAGTAATGATGAAACCAAAGTGCGGAATGAATTTAAAGTTCTACACCAATTACTAATCAAATCCGCCATCAGCGATCCTACATCAGCCATCCTAAGCATGGGCATGAGCGGTGATTATAAAATTGCTATTGAAGAGGGGAGTACAATGGTTAGGATTGGAAGTTTGCTGTTTGGGGCGAGAAATTATGCCTAAAATTTATTGCCACTGAGGGCACTGTATGACTCTGTGCTCCTCTGTGCCCTCAGTGGCAATAAATATATTATCTACTTCTTAACCTTCGCATAATCAAACACCAATTGACAAAAAGCCTTCACTCCTAGATCAAATCCGCTTTCATCAATATAAAAATCGGGTGTATGGTGCAAAGAAGCTTTGGCCGGATCCATGCCCTTAGGCATTCCACCCAGGTAAAAGAAAAAGCTGGGAATATCAACCCCATAAAAAGAAAAATCTTCAGCGCCGGTATCCCAGTCTCTTTCAACCACATTGCCTTTACCAGCCGCCTTTTCTAAAAAAGGAAGGGTTAGTTTTACTAATTCGGGATCGTTGTAGGTAACCAGGGTTTTTGTATCAATAAATACATCCGCTTCTGCACCGGAACTAGCTGCTATATGTTTTACTGTATTGCGGATGCGTTCATGTACTTCTTTCTGCATTTTACTATCGAGTGTACGGATGGTGCCGAGCAATTCACATTCTTCCGGAATGATATTATTTCTAACACCTGAATGAATAGAACCTACACTAATTACCACCGGAGCTTTGGTAAGTTCCATTTGTCTGCTAACAATCTGTTGTAATCCTTCAATAATATTAGCTGCCGAGGCAATAGGGTCAACGCCAGTCCAGGGTTTTGAACCATGTGCGCCTTTGCCTTTTACTTTAATGCGGAACCAGTCTGACGAAGCCATAAATGCCCCGGTTTTATATTGTAGTTGTCCGGCAGGTACCTCTGATTTTATGTGCATTCCGAAAACCGCTTCAACTTTAGGGTTATTCAATACGCCTTCTTTAACCATTAATGATGCCCCACCTTCTTCATTTTCTGGAGCACCTTCTTCAGCAGGCTGGAATAAAAAGACAACGGTTCCCGGAACATCTTTTTGCATTTGTTTTAAAACAGTAGCAGTTCCCATTAAAATGGAAGTATGTGAATCATGTCCGCAGGCATGCATTACGCCAACGTTTTGTCCATTGAAAGAAGTAGTTACTTTGGATGCGAATGGAATATTTACCCTTTCTGTAACAGGTAGCGCATCTATATCTGCTCTTAATGCCACTACAGGACCAGGCTTGCCGCCTTTGAGTACTGCGACAACTCCTGTTTTCGCAACATTGGCTTTTACTTCATACCCTATTGAGCGCAGGTAATCGGCGATATAGGCACCTGTTTTAAACTCACGGTTAGACAATTCCGGATTCTGGTGAAAATGTCTGCGCCATTCAACCAGTTTAGGGGTTATATCTTTTACCAGTTGAGGATAAGTAGCGGGTAAATCTTGCGCCGTCACTACTGTGCCTATCAGCAATGCTGTACTGAATAAAATAGTTCTCATGTAATTAGCCTTGGTTAAAGTGAATTTGTTTACAGAATAGCAATATACATAGAGATTATGACCTTTCCAGCAAATTAAAAATGTCGTATTTTCAATGTTAAATCCATCAAGTATGAAAATCTTTACCCTCCTGTCTATTGCACTTGGTTTAACGATTACTACTCAAGCCAGTGTAATTACCTCCAAAACAAGTAATACGGATACTTCGGCCACTATAACCACAGAGCCAGTTATGAATGATATCGTGGTTGAAGACGCAATGCGTGAATTTAAAAGCCTGACCAGAGCCGAAAGAAAAGCCAGGATGAAAGAAGTAAAGAAAATGCTTCGAGAATACAAAGCCACCAAGAAAGCCGGGGGAGAAGTGAGTACCAATCAGGTATTACTAGGTATCCTCTGTGTAATACTCCCACCATTAGCCGTAGGCTTACACCAGGGCGAAATAAATGGAAAGTTCTGGCTTAGTTTACTGCTAACACTCTTATTCTGGCTACCCGGCGTTATTTATGCGTTGATAGTGGTTTTCGGGAATTCTTAATCAATAATTTGAAAATTTGAAAATTTGAAAATTTGAAAATGAGGAATAAGGAGTATAAGAACTAATTTTTACAGTGAACATTTTTATGCGCAGCATAAAAGACTCCTTCATTTTCAAATTTTCAAATTTTCAAATTTCCAAATTTCCAAATTATCACATCCCACTCATCCGCATGATCCCTATAAGTATGAATGGTTTTGAAGCCTACTTTTTCGTGGGCACGTAGTGAACGGTGGTTGGATGTGGATACTTCGGTCAGTAAGAAATCATAGGGCTGTCCGTATACTTTTTTGTGATGCTGGTATAGCTGTTCAAATAAACCTTTACCGCGATGTGCTTTTGCAATGCAGATTTGTCCCATCATATAATACCGGTAATCATTAAGGGGTTTGCCCAGGTATTGAAGTGTTGAAAGATTTTGGAGCATTACTTTCATTTCAGCATGAACATCTGCCATAGCATGTGTGGCAGTTAATGCATATCCAACAACATCACCCTGATAAGTAACGATAACACTTGGCGTTATCTCATGCATGGCAGATAACAATTCCACGTTGTATTCCCAGGTAAGGAACCCTTGTTCAATTTTGGTATTTTCATCAACAGCAGATTTTAAGTTTGTGGCCGATAAATCAGCGATCTGTTGAATCTGTCTGGCATTAGTAACCAATTCTGTCTGATACATGATGTAATGCTTATTGGTATTCTCCAAAAACTTTTCTGAGGGTCTCTGAAATTTCTCCAAGGGTTGCATATTGTTCTACTGCATGAATGACTAACGGCATCAGGTTTTCACCAGACACAGCAGCCTGACTGATTGCTTCAAGAGCTTTTTTAACCTGGTCATTATCTCTTTTAGCCCTAAGCACTTGAAGTTTATCGGATTGTACCTGACGGATGGTATCATCAATTTTAAATACCGGTGTGGAATTGGTTTCTGTTACCTGGAATTTATTTACGCCAACAATTATTTTATCTCCACTCTCAATATTCCGCTGGTATTCATAGGCACTCTTGGCTATTTCATCCTGCATAAACCCTTCTTCAATGGCACTTACACTGCCACCCATTGCATCAATTTTTTGTACCAGTTGCCATGCTTTTTCTTCCACTTCACTGGTAAGATTTTCTATAAAGAAACTACCAGCCAGTGGATCTACGGTATCGGGGGCACCACTTTCAAAAGCAACAATTTGTTGAGTACGAAGTGCTATCCTGGCGGCTTCTTCTGTAGGCAGACTTAATGCCTCATCATACCCGTTTGTATGCAAACTCTGTGTTCCGCCCAATACTGCAGCGAGGGTTTGGATGGTTACCCTACAGATATTATTCAAAGGTTGTTGTGCAGTTAGGGTAGCTCCACCAGTTTGCGTATGAAAGCGCAGCATCATTGCTTTTTCATCTGTAGCACCTAGTTCACGCATCATTTGTGCCCACATTCTTCTGGCTGCCCTGAATTTGGCCACTTCTTCAAACAAATTATTATGCGCATTAAAGAAAAAGGAGAGTCGTTTTCCAAATACATTGATATCAAGTCCTTTTTCTAGTGCTGCTTTTACATAGGCTTTCCCATTGCTGAGTGTGAATGCTATCTCCTGCACCGCTGTACTTCCTGCCTCACGTATATGATAACCTGAAATAGAAATGGTATTCCATTTAGGTAATTCCTTACTGCACCATTTGAAAATATCGGTGATGATACGCATCGATGGTTTTGGAGGATAGATATAGGTGCCTCTGGCAGCGTATTCTTTTAAAATATCATTTTGGATGGTTCCGCTGATTTTAGACAGATCCGCACCTTGTTTTTTGGCAAGTGCAACATAAAAAGCCAATAAAATAAAACCAGTAGCGTTGATGGTCATAGAAGTGCTGACCTGTTCAAGTTGTATGCCTTTGAAAAGGGTTTCTATATCTTCCAGACTGTCAATCGCCACACCTACTTTTCCTACTTCTCCCTCAGCAAGCGGATGATCGCTGTCGTAACCAATTTGAGTAGGAAGATCAAACGCCACACTTAAACCCATTACCCCCTGTGATAATAAATAATGATACCGTTTATTACTTTCTTCTGCCGTTGAGAAGCCAGCGTACTGACGCATCGTCCATAATTTACCACGATACATATCTGGCTGTACGCCTCTTGTGTAAGGGAATTCTCCGGGTGCTTCCAAATTTGTTACAGGATTATCCGCAGACTGGTATACCTGTTTTATTTCTATTCCGCTATCAGTAGTTATTTTTTTCATTGGCAAGAGTTTAGGGTGTGAATGGTCAATTTATTCACCATTCACAATTGACCATTCACATCATCACAATAATTTCTTGGCTTCATAACTTAAAGCCTCGCTGACTATTTCATGAAGATTTGATTTAGGATCGTTCACCAGATATTCCAGTATTGCACGGTTTAATAGGGAGGCCGGGGCATTATCTGGAAGTGTAGCCGCTATCTGATGAATGAGTAAAAGGTTTTTTTCTTTAAGGTTTTTAATGGCATTCCAGATTTCGGGAACTACATAAATCTGTTGGGTGATATTATAATCGAATTCATCCTTAATATGTTTGCTTAAAAGGAATTGCATGTCTTTAGCAGGAATATCCGGAGTGCCCAGTCTGCTGATAAGATTTGGTAAGGCAATCCTGTCGGTTAACAAGGTCAGACGCTCATAAGCCTGTAACTGAAGTTCAACGGAGCCTTTTTTGTCTTGCTTTTCTTCACGCTGGTTTTTTCTCTGAAGATAAAAAAGGTATCCTGCAAAGCCGGCAATCATTAAACCAATCACCACGGTTAACAACATCGTAGTATCCATCATGTAAGCGAATTTCGACAAAAATAGGCTCTCTGATTGAATTGACCGTTATATACCAGAAAAGGCTAAAAATGGGTTTTTCGGGAATCGAAAACGACAAAAAACCGGGTTTATTAAATCATTCGTAATTTTGTCATAGAATTAATGATTTATGAATACAGTAACCAGTACTCCCGTAAGTTTAACAGAAGGCGCCATTCTTGAAATAAAACGCCTGATGGGAGAACCTTCGTTCGACCAAAACCAGGTTCTTCGTGTTGGTGTGAAGGGTGGAGGTTGTAGTGGTATGACTTATGTTTTAGGATTCGATCTTCCCACAGATGAAGACGAGCATTTTGTAATTGAAGGAATACCCTGCGTTATGAATAAAAGCCATCAATTATACCTCTATGGAATGGAAGTTGACTGGCAAGGCGGCTTAAACAGTCGTGGCTTTACATTTACCAATCCCAATGCAAGCAAAACCTGCGGCTGCGGAACTTCATTTGCAGTATAAATTAGGATGTCTGATGTCTGATGTCTGATGTCTGATGTCTGATGTCTGATGTCTGACATTTTTTGGAATTGCAAGGTACAATAATTACTTAATAGCGCTATAGGCCTAATAACTAAATCCGCCATCAGCCATCCGACATCAGCCATAAAAAAGAGGTTGCCTTTCGAACAACCTCTTCTTAAATTATCTTCTCTCTGTAAGATTATTTCTCTTTATTAGCCTTACCCAGTGGTTTATCTTTTGCAAAATCTACCAGGATTGGAGCGGCTACAAATATGGATGAATAAGTACCGGTGATTACACCAATCATCATTGCGAAGGAGAAACCACGGGTTACTTCACCGCCAAAGATGAACAGAATCAACAGTGTCAGGAACACAGTTAATGAAGTCATTACGGTACGACTCAATGTTTCATTAATCGCTTTATTGATAATTGATGCATTATTCATGCCTTTCAAAATGCCACTATCTTCACGAATACGGTCATACACAATTACAGTATCGTTCATTGAGAAACCGATTACCGTTAATATCGCGGCAATAAAGTGCTGGTCAATCTCAAGTGGGAAAGCAACAAAATTACGAGCATAACTGAACACAATCAATGTTACGAATACATCGTGCATCAGTGAGAAAATGGTTCCCAATGAATATCTCCAGTCACGGAAACGGATGAAGATATACAGACAGATTATGATTACCGCGAAAATGGTTGCCTTAGTCGCACCAGCTTTCAGGTCATCAGAAATCGTAGGTAATACCGTCTGTGAACTCTGTTTATACTTGGTTTCAAAATCGTAAAGGCTTAGTCCTTGAGGCAGGTGTTTTTGTAACCCGGTAAACAAGGTGCTTTCTACCAATGAATCAACATTGTTGCCAGACTCTTCGATTTTATACGATGTAGTGATGTTAAGCTGATTATTGCTGTTAACCGTTTTGATAATCGGTGATTCACCAAAAACTACTTTCAGGTCATCACGCACCGCTTCAACATTAACTGGCTTATCAAACTTAATAGTATAGCTACGACCACCCGCAAATTCTACACCTTCATCAAAACCATTGAAGAAGGTTGATACACCCATCACAAAAATTACTGCTGAAATGGTGTAGGCAACTTTTCTGTATTCAATGAACTTGAATGATGTTTTCTGGAAAATAGTTCTTGAAAGCTTGGTGAAGTATTCGAAGTGACGGTTCTTATTTGTGTACCAGTCTGTAATGAGGCGTGAAACAAGGATACCGCAGAACAATGATAATAAGATACCAATGATCTGTGTGGTAGCGAAACCTAATACCGGACCAAGACCAAAATAAGCAAGTATAATCGCGGTTAATAGGGTAGTGATATGTCCGTCAAGTACAGGAGCCATAGAACGCTTGTAACCATCGTTTACAGCGGCCTGGTATCCTTTACCCTTGGTTAATTCTTCTTTGATACGTTCGAAGATGATTACGTTGGTATCTACTGCCATACCGATGGTTAGTACCAGACCGGCAATACCAGGAGCGGTTAACGTAAAGCCTAATGCACTCAGAATACCTACTGTAAACAATAAGTTGAGGATAAGGGCAATATTCGCAACCCATCCGCCGGTGTTAAAGTAAACCAGCATCAGGATAAAAATCACCAGGAATGAAATACCAAATGATAATGCACCACCTTTTACAGATTCATTACCGAGGGTAGGACCAACCTGTTGTTCCTGTACAATTTTTGCAGGAGCAGGAAGTTTACCACTTTCCAGTATTTCAGATAAATCCTGTGCTTCTTTCAGGGTATAGCTACCGCTGATTTGAGAATTACCAGTAGTAATCGGATCATTTACATTGGGAGCTGAATAAACGAAATTATCCAGAACGATAGCAATTGGCTTGCCCACATTACGTGTGGTCATTTTAGCCCAGATATTGCTACCAACTTTATCCATATTCATTTTGATAGCAATCTTACCACGCTCATCAAAATCCTGTGATGCACTTGAAATATGATCGCCTTCCAGTTCTGCCTGGCCGTTATCCAATGTTTTAATTGCATAGAATGCAAGGATATCTTTCATGCTGGCATCTGAAGATTCAGTTTTACCATACATGAATACCAGGTTAGAAGGGAACTTGTTTTTTACGAAATCAAGTTTCAGGTAATCATTTAAAGTACCTGTGTCTTTCGACTGAATATAGCCTAAAGCAGCAGGGAATATAGTTCTGCCAGATGCCTGATCAGCATATGGTTGAGAGAACTGAATCAAACGCGCAAGTGGATTTTGATTCAGACTGTCTTTAGGCACAGCAGTTTTAGCAGTAGCGCCGGTTTTACCTAAATCAGATAATGTACCTGTTTTAGTGGTGTCCACTGCATCTTTTGCTACAGGAGCAGTTGCGGCTGTATCTGTTGTCTTTTGAGTAGTTCCGTTCAGGTAATCCTGCACAGCTTTATCTGCGGCAACCAAACCATCCTGTAAATCACGGCTCTCAAAAGTATATACTTCAAAGAACTGAAGGTTAGCGGTAGATTGTAAATAAGATCTTACACGCTCTTTATCGTTAACACCAGCAAGTTCAATGTTGATGATACCCTTGGCAGGATCTGGGTTAATATTCGGAGACGCAACGCCAAATCGGTCGATACGTGTACGTAAAATGCGGAAAGTATTATTAAATGCAGCCGTTGCCTGGTCTTTCAGGTAGCTTGTAACTGCGTCGTCAGAAGCATCAAATTTGACCTTACCATTACTTCTTGTAGCAAAGAAAGGGGCTAGGTTGCCAGAAGGATTAAGCTTTTTGTATTCCTCACGGAAAAGCGTAATCAAATCTGCACCGCTGTTAGCCTTACGAGCAACTGCTGTTTCCAGCGCTTTATTAAATACAGCATCCTTACTATAATTGGCGAGCGACTTAATCAGTCCATCCAATCCAACTTCCATGGTAACACTCATACCACCCTGGAGATCCAGACCCAGCATAAGTTCTTTTTCTTTGGCACTGCGATAAGTAGTAAGTCCAAAAGCCAGTTTAGTGTCTTTGGTACTATCCAATAAGCGCTGAAGTCTGTCTTTCTTCACTTCTGCAATACTATCAGCATAAATAGCCTGCAGTTCCTTATTACCCGGATATTTTTGTTCAGGGGTAGGGAAACGTGAAATCCAGGCCTGAGCCTTTTCGTCCATGGCTTTCTCATGACTGCGAACAAACCAGGTAAAAGATAACTGGTAGAGGCAGATTAAAATCAGGGCAATCGCAAAAAATCGCACTAAACCTTTCAGTTGCATATTAGTAAGGGTTTACAAAAAATTTTAGAGCGGCAAAGATAGGGGAATGGTAATGAAATTTCTCAGTTCCGCCAAGTTTGACTTTTTTGGGTTGGAAAATCTTCTAACAGATTGATATACAATACATATAGATATGCAGATACGGAATGATAACCCGTCTTATCAACAGATGTTATAAAATAGCACTGTTTTCATCAGCCGATAAACCTATTTAACGTCTGTCAGTGTAACATCAAAAAACAATGGACTATTAGGCGGAATCGATCCGGAACCAGTGCAGCTATAAGCTAAAGCCGAAGGGATTACCATTAAAATCCGACCTCCTTTCTGAATGAGTGGGATACCTATTTTCCAGCCTTCAATAACCCCACCCAGCGAGAAGCTTACAGGATTTGCGGTGGCGTCGAAGGTCGTTCCGTTTAATAATTTGCCTGTGTACACAGTTGATACCGTATTATTTACGGTAGGGGTATTGCCAGACCCCTGGGTAATAATCTGGTATAAAATACCACTGGAATGCTCTGTATAGTTAATATTATTACTGGTGCAAAATGCTACCATATCTGCCTTTTCTGAAGCAGGTGTTTTGGGTTGACAACCAGATTCCTGTTTGCCACAGGATAAGAGAAGCGAAAAAATCACGACACTCAATAACAACAAAGTTCTTTTCATGGATATATTCATCTATTTGCCTATTAGACCATTTTTTTGCCCGTGGGGCTGCTTAAGAATTATTTTTTTGGAGGGCTTTTTTCTTTGCTAGGAGCTCCTTGTATTGTTGTTCGCGACTTTCCCATCTGAATTTGCGATATACAAAAGCCATAAAAAAGGATATTCCCATAATAGCGAGCAAAAAAACAAATGAGCTTAATCTGGCATTGGCAACCATATTTGCCCTTTCATACCATCCTGTATAAAGCACCGCAATAACACCTATACCAAATACAAAACCAGCAGAAAGCCCTATCATAAATGGCCTTGTACTATGTTTTTGCTGTATCCGGTTTTTCTCCCAGAAAACAATAAAGTTCTTTTCCTCACTAGTTAACATGCCGCAAATGTAAGTGTTGTTGTTAAAAGAGCTCCAGGCATCTCGTTTGATGGACCGCAGATTTTCATGATTTTCAAGATTTATCATGATAGATCTTGAAAATCATGAAAATCCGTGTTTTAATTATAGCAAATAGTGAATTTACACAACCAACTATTTCTTAAACAGGTCTAAATATTTATATGAATAATAGCAGGATTTCCTAAATACACACCAATTAAAGCTTGCCGCTTGCTGCTTGAAGCCTGCAGCTTAAAAAACCTACTTTATGATTGCTCTAACAATTCCACTTATAACAAATTACCTCACACTTGGACTGGTCGCTTTATTTTTGCGTTTAAATCGGCCATATTAGTGAAGCAACTCTCCGCGGTTAATAAATATTTCTGGAAATACAGGTATCGGTTCTTTCTGGGTATCTTTTTTGTATTGCTTTCCAACTATTTTGCTGTACTGGCACCGCAGATTACAGGGTATGTGGTTGGTGCTGTTCAACAGCAATTGCCCGGTGCAAAAACAGTCACCAGCAGACCAGTAAACGATTCCCTAGTTACCCTTTTTATTCAATGGATTACTAATTCGAAGTTTAGTTTTACCTGGCTTGTAGCAGTCTGTAGTATTGTAATACTGCTTCTGGCCATTTTACGTGGTATCCTGATGTTTTTTATGCGTCAGACTATTATCGTAATGAGCCGTCATATTGAGTATGACCAGAAAAATGAAATCTTTCAGCATTACCAGCAATTAGATACCAGTTTTTATAAGGTACATAGTACCGGTGATTTAATGAGCCGCATGACAGAAGATGTTAGCAGGGTAAGGATGTATACGGGGCCGGCTATCATGTACCTGATTAACCTGATTAGTTTAATCGGCTTTTGTGTGATAAACATGTTTCGGAAAGATGCTATGCTTACTATATATGTATTAGCACCATTGCCAATTCTGGCCATTACCATTTACTGGGTAAACAGCATTATTAATCGCAAAAGTGAAAGAATTCAGGCACTATTGGCCAATCTAACTACCAATGCGCAAGAATCTTATTCAGGTATCCGGGTTATCAAATCTTTCGTTCAGGAGAAGGCAATGATGGGCTTTTTTCAGAAAAATAGTGAATCGTATAAGAAAAATGCTATTGGTTTGGCAAAAGTTGAAGCAATTTACTTTCCAAGCATGGCTTTAATGATTGGGTTAAGCACCCTGATCACCATTTTTATTGGAGGAATGCAGGCATTGCAAGATCCAACAAGAGTAGGTTTGGTAGTTGAATTTGTGATCTATATTAACATGCTCACTTTCCCGGTTAGTGCAATTGGCTGGACAGCCAGTATGATACAAAGAGCAGCTGCTTCACAAAAAAGATTGAACGAGTTCCTCGATACCAAACCTACCATTACTGACAGTAAAGAAGCAAGTAATACAGCAGTTACCGGGGATATCAATTTTAAAGAGGTTTCATTTACCTACGCGCATACTGGAATCAAGGCATTGCAGGATTTTAATCTTACTATCAAAAAAGGAGAAAAAGTATTGGTGCTGGGTAAAACAGGAAGCGGTAAAACAACACTGGCACAACTATTACTTCGATTCTTTGATCCAGACAGCGGGTCAATTGAAATAGGAGGGAAACCACTAAAATCTATTAGTCTTGCCCAGTTACGTTCGCAAATAAGCTATGTACAGCAGGATGTATTTCTATTCAGCGACAGCGTACACGACAATATAGGGTTTGGTTTAAAGGAACCTGCTACCACCACCATGGTTGAAGAGGCAGCCAACTTTGCAAGTGTTCACAAGGAAATCCTGGGTTTCAGTAATGGATATAAAACGATGATAGGGGAACGCGGAGTAACCTTGAGTGGCGGTCAGAAACAAAGGATATCAATTGCCAGGGCTTTGATTAAAAATCCAGAGATCATCGTTTTTGATGATTGTCTCAGTGCGGTAGACGCAAAAACAGAATTTGAGATCATTGGCAACCTCTACCGATTTTTACATGATAAAACAGCCATTATCATTACTCATAGGATATTTTCCAGCTTCCATTTCGATAAGATTATCGTACTCGAGAACGGTAGATTAATAGAATCTGGTACCCATCAATCTTTAATAGATCAAAACGGTTACTACGCAGAATTGTACAGACTGCAACTTACAGATGCTGCAAAAAATACAGAGATAAACACTGTTTCTGCGGATAAATAAGTTCTTCATTGAAGATGCATTGAATGATGCGTCCGGAAAATTTGGTTTATAAAGTACCGTTGCCGGCTTTCAAAAGCTTGTCCCATCTGGCTTATGACATATTTCTATTTAGTTTCTATAAAATTTTGGTAATTCCGAAACATCCCTATATTTGTCAGGCATTAAAAATCAGATAACCAAAAAACAACAACTGTGGCGTACGAGAACAACGACAAGAAAATGGAAAGTGTTTACAGCAAGCGAATCAGGGCTGGAAAGAGAAGAACCTATTTTTTTGATGTAAGGGCTACTCGTGGTAATGATTATTACCTGACAATTACCGAGAGCCGTAAGCGATTTGATAACAATGGTTACGACAGACATAAAATCTTCCTGTACAAAGAAGATTTTAACAAGTTCATTAAAGCATTAGGAGAAGCGGTTGATTATGTGAAAACGGATCTTATGCCTGATTTTGATTTCGACGCATTCAACCATGAATACGATGATGTAGAGGGCGCTGAGGGTCAGAACGACAGCTTTGCTGGCGAAACTGAAACCGAAGAGGTAGTTACTGCTCCAGTAGCAGAAGCACCTACTCCGATAACCGATGCTGCCGCTGCTTCTACCACTGCTTCTGAAGAAGTAGACAAATGGTAAAAACCACCAAAACCAACTGCGAAAAAGCCGGTCGATTGACCGGCTTTTTTAATAAGAAATAAGGAATAAGAAATAAGAAATATAAAACGGAGTGGAGAAAAGTGTTGTACTTGTAAACCAGGTTTTCCTAATCGAATTTCCTGTTTCCTATTGATTATTTTCTATTGTCTTTAGCATCCATATATCACATCCATTATGGCCACTATTGCCCATTGGACCTGAGAGATAGGAGAAACCAAATTTTTCGTATACACTTACTGCCTTTTTTAGCTCTGGCATGGTTTCGAGGTAAATTTGATGAAACCCTTTTGCTTTTGCTGCCTCAATACATTTTGCTATCATAGCACGGCCCAATCCTAAACCGCGGGCAGCCGGAGATAGATACATTTTCACCAGTTCGCAAGTGCCCTCCGGTAAAGCTTCAGTAGGGTAGATGCCGGCACCTCCTAATAAAATACCCTTCTTTTCTGCAACGAAATATTCACTTAAAGGTTCGGCTTGAAATAATTCAAATAAATGATCGGTGCTTTCATCAAAATATACAGTGCCTGGCTTGTTGGCACCAAATTCTTCCAGGGCATTACGGATAATTTTAGCCATTGTAGTATTATCGCCGGCTTCAATATGACGAACAATTATATCTTCCATACTATACCTTACGGAATTGTTTGTAAGCATTGATCAAACCGTTGGTAGAACTGTCGTGGGAATTTATTTTATCCTCATTCGCCAATTCTGGTAACACACGGTTGGCCAATTGTTTGCCTAGTTCAACACCCCATTGATCAAAACTGTATATATTCCAGATTACTCCCTGCACAAATATCTTATGCTCATACAATGCAATAAGTGATCCCAAAGTGAATGGATTTACCTCTTTTACCAGTATTGAATTAGTAGGTTTATTTCCTTCAAAAATTTTAAAAGGGGTAAGTTTTTTTATTTCCTCCTGATTTTTCTCCTCCTTCATCAATTCAATCTTCACTTCATTTTCAGATTTACCATTCATCAATGCTTCTGTTTGAGCGAAAAAGTTGGATAATAGTTTCTGGTGATGATCGCCTATTGGGTTATGACTAATTGCAGGGGCTATAAAGTCGGCAGGTACTAATGGTGTTCCCTGGTGCAACAATTGATAAAAAGCATGTTGGCCATTCGTTCCGGGCTCACCCCAGATTACAGGGCCTGTGCTGTAGTTAACCGGGTTACCGCTTCTATCGATACTCTTGCCATTACTTTCCATATTTCCCTGCTGGAAATACGCCGCAAAACGATGCAGGTATTGGTCGTAAGGTAGAATAGCTTCGCTTTGTGCACCAAAGAAATTGGTGTACCAGATACCCAATAAAGCCATCAATACGGGAATATTCTTATCAAATTTTTCTTTTCTGAAATGTTCGTCAGCAGCATAAGCACCTTTTAATAAATCTTCAAAATGATCATAGCCGATGGTCAGTGCAATAGATAATCCGATTGCGCTCCACAATGAATAACGACCGCCAACCCAATCCCAAAATTCGAACATGTTCTTTTTGTCAATGCCAAATGCCGTTACGGCCTGTTCATTGGTACTAAGTGCCACAAAATGTTTGGCAATATGTTTTTCATCAACGGCTTTTTCAAGGAACCAGTTTCTTGCAGTATGTGCATTGGTCATGGTTTCCTGTGTAGTAAATGTTTTAGACGCAACAAGGAACAGTGTTTCTTCCGGACGAACCAGTTTTAGCACTTCGCTGATATGCGTACCATCAATATTGCTTACAAAGTAGGTTTCTATTCCTTTCTTCCAATAAGGTTTGAGTGCTTCTGTAACCATTACTGGTCCCAGATCGCTACCACCAATTCCTATATTAACAATAAAGCGAATTTTTTTGCCTGTATATCCTTTGTGTTTACCGCTGTGTACTTCCTCACAAAATGTTTTCATGTGCGCCTGTACCCTTTGAATATGCGGCATAATGTCTTTACCGTCTACCAGGATGGGCATATCAGAAAAATTGCGCAAAGCAGTATGTAAAACGGAACGGTGCTCTGTTTCATTGATCTTGATGCCTGCAAACATTTCGTGAATGGCATCTTTCAGTTTGCAATCGTCCGCAAGTTGCAGTAATAACTGCAGTGTTTTCTGGTTGATGATATTTTTGGAATAATCAAAAAGTATATCATTAAAAACAAGGGAGAATTTTTTGAATCGATCCGGGTCGGCTGCAAACAGGTCTCGCATATGCCTGCGGTTCATTTCTTCCTCATAATGTTTCTGCAACAGGAACCATGCCTGCGTATTCGTAGGGTTGATCTTAGGTAACATGTGTTTGCTTGCTCTTTTAAATACTTTTAATCCTTGCTAATACAACAATCGTTCTATAGGGCTTTTAAAACATTTAGTGTTTCCTGAATTTTGGCAGGTGTAATATCTAAATGTACCACGAGCCTGATCTGGGTAGGAGATATGGCTATGGCAAGAATATTGGATCGTTGGAGGGTTGTCACCAGATCGGGGGCGGTGAAGCGTCCATTGACCTCAAAAATAATGATATTGGTTTCAACGGGCAGAATTTCCCCGACAAAATCTTTTTCCTTTAATGCGTTTACCAGTAATTGTGCATGTGAATGGTCTTCCTGTAACCTGGCCACATGATGCTCTAATGCATATAAACCAGCAGCAGCCATAAATCCAGCCTGACGCATACCTCCACCAAATACCTTTCTAAATCGTCTGGCTTTGCGAATAAAATCTGCAGGCCCCAATAGCACACTTCCAACAGGAGCGCCTAATCCTTTACTTAAACAAATGGAAATTGTATCAAACACTTCTCCGTATTGCTTGCAGGTTTCATTTTTAGCAACCAGGGCATTGAAAAGTCTTGCACCATCTAAATGCAACTTCAAATTATGCTTTAAGCAAACGGATTTAATTACTTGTATTTCATTAAAATCATAACAACTTCCGCCGCCTCTGTTTGCTGTATTTTCAAGTGATACAAGTGTGGTAACCGGCTTATGAATATCATTGGGGTTAATGGCAGCTGCAACCTGGTCTGCAGTAATCCTGCCTCTGTTTCCATCCAGCAGACGAACCGAACAACCGCTATTAAAAGCAATTCCTCCGCCCTCATATTGGTATATATGCGATAAGAAATCACATATCACTTCATCACCCGGTTGGGTATGACATTTAATAGCAATCTGATTGGTCATTGTGCCACTGGGACAAAACAGCCCGGCTTCCATTCCAAATAAGGCTGCGCTAAATTTTTCCAGTTGGTTAACGGTAGGATCTTCTCCAAAAACATCATCACCAATGGGTGCCGCAAACATGGCTTCTTTCATACCAGGGGTAGGTCTGGTAACAGTGTCGCTCCGAAAATCGATCATAGTTCTCAAAGATAAGGTCTAAGTATGCGAAAGCAATATTTACATGCTCCGCTCATCCAAATTATGAAAATCTGACAAAATAATGTTGCAACTATGAATCATTCCTTTATACCTTTACACGCATTTTCTTCAAAATTGTAACCCTCAATTGAAGTTTTGCTGACTTCTGCAGATAAAACGCCTTACGATTACCTGTCGCCATTCCAGAAAAGCGAAAAGAAAAACTTATGATGCTACAAATACGTTCCTGCTACAGGATATTGTTGATGAATTTATTATTATGGACGAGCCTGATTGGTTATAGTCAAACAAATAACGACCCGCTTTATTTAACACAGGGCACACTTGACCAGGTTATACAGTATGCACTTAAACACCAGCCAACAATTAAGCAGGCTGAAATTGACCAGGAAATTGTTGAAACAACTTTGCGAAACAAACTTTCCGCCTGGTATCCTCAGTTAAATTTCAATTATAGCCTGCAACATAATTTTCAGGTGCCGACCAATATTATCGGCGGTAACCCTATCAGACTTGGTGTAAATAATACCTCTAATGCCCAGTTCAATGTATCACAAAATATATTTAATCGCGATGCATTATTGGCAAACAGGAGTCAGGCAGACGTACGCAACCAGGCCAAACAACAAACAGGATTAAACAAAGTAGAACTGGTTGCTGGTGTATCCAAAGCCTTTTACGATGTATTGGCCACTATGCAGCAAATAAAAGTGGCAGATGAAAATATTACTCGCATTCAGAACAGTCTGGCAGTGGCCACCAATCAATATAAAGCAGGCATTGCTGATAAAACCGATTATAAAAGGGCGACCATTCTATTAAACAATACACGTGCAACCAGGTCTGCCAACCAATCTGCCCTTGAAGCAAAAATCAGCTACCTGAAAAACCTGATGGGATATCCTGACAGTCTTTCTTTACCTATCCAATACGATAGTTTATTATTGGAAAAGGAAGTATCACTAGACACACTTCAGGTGGCAGATGCAACAGCAAGGCCAGAGTATGTTTTATTGCAAACCCAACAAAAACTACTCAACGCAAACCTGCAATATGAGAAATGGTCATTCCTTCCTCAGGTAAGCTTAAATGGAGCCTATAACCTAAATTATCAGAACAACCAGTTCAGTAAATTATATAGCAATAATTTTCCGAACTCTTTTGCGGCACTTACATTATCGTTCCCTCTTTTACAGGGTGGTAAACGTAAAGCCAATATTGATCAGGCAGGCTGGCAGATTAAAAGAAAAGAACTTGATATACTTCAATTCAAACAAACTGTAAACACACAATATGCCCAGGCACTCGCTGCCTACAAAGCCAGCTACAGTAATTTCACTGCATTAAAAGAAAACCTGGATCTGGCAAAAGAGGTTTATGGTATTATTGATCTGCAATACAAAGCAGGTGTAAAAACCTATTTAGAAGTAATTACTGCAGAAACCGACCTGCGCACTTCTCAAATCAATTATTACAATGCGCTTTACCTGGTATTGGCCAGTAAGGTTGATGTTAAAAGAGCTTTAGGTCAAATCAATTATTAATTCATTCAAGCAATCTTATATTATGTTTTCCATGAACAAAAACTACTACATTATTATATGCGCCATTACCGGAGCAATGGCTTGTGGAAACCCTCAACCTACTACTCAGGCATCTACAGCACCGCCAGCAGTAGCTATTACTATTGATACGGTTGAGACAACTGCTGCTGTATTTCATGATGAATATCCCGGCACTGTTGTAGCGCTTAACCAAACTGAAATACGTGCTCAGGTAAGTGGTTATATTACCGGTATTTATTTTAAAGATGGTGATAGGGTTCAAAAAGGACAAAAACTCTATTCTATCGATGCCCAGGTATACAATGCCAATTACCAGCAGGCACTGGCCAATCTTCAGGTGCAGGAAACCAACCTCATAAAGGCACAAAAAGATGCAGATCGCTACCATGAACTGGATAAAAACGATGCGATTGCCAAGCAACAGGTAGATTATGCCGATGCCGCACTGGCCGCTGCTAAAAAGCAGGTTGAAGCAGCAAGAGCAGCTTTAAACAGCACGAAGAGCAGTGTTAACTTCGCCACAATTTATGCCCCTTTTACCGGAACAATCGGTATATCACAGGTAAAAGAAGGAACAGCAGTGGTGGCAGGACAAACGATTTTAAATACAGTATCTACCAATGATCCTATTGCGGTAGATTTTGAAGTAAATCAACAAGACCTATATCGCTTCTCTCAATTACAACAAACAGGTTCAACAGATTCCACTTTTACGATTGCATTTGGAAATGATATCTATCCTTATACGGGAAAAATTAGCCTGATAGATAGGGCCGTAAATCCACAAACAGGAACAATAAAAACAAGGTTGAGTTTTCCAAATGGGAAAGACTTACTGAAACCTGGTATGACCACACTCGTAAGGGTATTAAATAAGCAAAATACCGAGGCAGTATTGATTCCATATAAAGCGATTACGGAACAATTAGGTGAATTTTTTGTGTATGTAGTAACAGATAGTAATACCGTAAATCAGCGTAAACTCAAACTAAGTAAACAGATTGGTAAAAGCATTATTGTGACAGATGGATTAACGGCAGGTGAAAAGATTGCTGTTGAAGGTGTACAGAATTTACGTGAAGGAGCGAAAATTACCGTTCCAACTGCTGCACCAGCAAAACAATAGGGTGGATTAACTTAAAAAGAAAAGCATGATTGCAGATATATTTATAAAAAGACCAGTTACAGCCATCGTAGTATCGATTGTGATTGTGCTGGTTGGACTTATCTCTCAGAGCACATTACCGGTGGCTCAGTATCCGGATATTACACCACCAACTGTTGCTATCAGTGGTAACTATTTTGGTGCCGATGCCCAAACAGTAGAACAAACTACTACAACAGCTATTGAGACACAGGTGAATGGTACTCCTGGTATGACTTTCATTAACAGTAACAGTACTGGTAGCGGACAGAGTAGTATTACTGTTTCATTTGAAGTGGGTACCAATATTGACCTTGCTACACTCGATGTACAAAACAGGGTAGCAGTGGCAGAACCTACTTTGCCAGATGCGGTAAAAAGATTAGGATTAACAACACGCAAGCGTAATCCAAGCATTATGATTGCACTTGCCTTGTATTCTCCAAATGGTACACATGACGCATTGTTTTTAGGGAACTATGCTAACATCTACCTGAAAGACGCCTTATTAAGGGTGAAGGGAGTGGGGGATATTGTAGCACGTGCAGATGATTTCGGAATGCGTATCTGGCTTGATCCACAAAAACTCGCTGCACTTTCGCTCACACCAGCAGATATTAATGCTGCGTTAACTGAACAGAATTTACAAATAGCCGCAGGAACGGTAGGAGGAAATCCACAACCGGGTGCACAGGTGTTTGAATATAGTGTACTCACCAATAGCCGCATTAATACCAAAGAGCAGTTTGAAAAAATTATTGTAAAGACCCAACCAGTAAGTGGTAGTCTCGTTTACCTGAAAGATGTTGCAAGGGTTGAACTGGGTAAGTTTGATTATTCATCCAATGCTTTTGTAAATGGTAAGCCTTGTGCTTTTATCCTGATATACCAGGCACCCGGAGCAAATGCATTAGATACGTATAATGGGGTTATTCAGGCATTGGAAAATATGCGCAAAACCTTCCCTAAAGATGTTGATTACCTGATACCACTCGAAACCGCTTCTGTAGTAAAAGTGTCGATTAATGAGGTAATGCATACACTCATTGAAGCTTTATTATTGGTAGTATTTGTGGTGTTTTTATTCCTGCAAAACTGGAGGGCTACTTTAATACCCGTTTTAGCCATCCCGGTTTCATTGATCGGTACATTTATACTTTTTGTTCCCTTTGGTTTTACCATTAATACACTAACCTTATTCGCCTTTGTATTGGCTATCGGAATTGTGGTGGATGATGCAATTGTGGTAGTGGAGGCAGTGCAACATAATATTGATCATGGTAAGATGTCGCCCAAAGAAGCCACACAAAAAGCCATGAAGGAAATATCAGGTCCGGTAATTGCCATTGCATTAATCCTTGCAGCGGTGTTTATTCCGGTTGGGTTTATTCCAGGTATAGTGGGTAGACTTTACCAGCAATTTGCTATTACCATTGCCGTATCTGTTTTAATTTCTGCATTTGTGGCACTTTCACTAACTCCTGCTTTGTGCAGTATTATGCTGAAGCCATCAAAAGATGCCGATGCGAAAAAGAACCTGCTCGATCGTTTCTTTATAAGCTTTAATAATGGTTTCGGAAGAGTTACCAGAAGATACGGAAGAAGTGTAGGTAAATGGATAAAAGCAACACCATATGTTTTAATTATGATGGTTTGCTTATTTGCGGGGCTGTTCATATTATTCAAAAACAAACCATCTGCATTTATTCCAACCGAAGATGAGGGCCGCTTATTCGTTACCTATGAAATGCCGGAAGGAACTTCAACAACGCGAAATATCGCCATGATGAAAGACCTGATGGCCAGGGTGCAGGATATTCCTGCCGTTAAAGTGGTAGGTGGATTGGCTGGTTTAAACATCCTCAACTTTTCAAACAAGTCTAATACAGGTACGATGTTCGTAAACCTGAAGCCTTGGGAAGAAAGAAAGAGCAAAGAACTGCAGTTGCAGGGAGTAATTGCAGAAATAATGAAACGAACTGCCAATGTGAAAGAAGCAAGAGTATTGCCAATTGCACCACCAGCGATTCCCGGACTTGGACAAAGTGCCGGATTTAGTTTTGCGATTCAGCAAACAACCAGTACGGATAATATCCAGCAATTTGAAGCGGTGACCAGAAAATTCCTGGGTGCATTAAACCAGCGACCTGAAATTGCAATGGCTTATACCTTCTTTTCAACCCGTACACCTGCTTATCAGGTAGATGTAGACAAAGAAAAAGCCAAAAAACTTGGTGTATCAGTTGCCGAAGTTTATAGTACGATGTCAACCCTTTTAGGAAGTAGCTACGTAAATGATTTTAACCTCTATGGAAGAAATTTCAGGGTGGTAGCACAGGCTGATAGCAGTTTCCGTGGATCTGTAGCGCAACTGGCAAATTATTATGTAAGGAATAACCAGGGTAGTATGATACCATTAAATACATTGGTAACAACAAAAGTAATCGAAAACCCTGCGCTCATTACGCACTTCAACCTTTACCGGTCTATAGATATAAATGGTTCGGCTAAACCTGGTTTCAGCAGTGGACAAGCCATTGAGGCCATTAAAGAAGTGGCGGCTAAAGAATTACCAGCAGGGTATGGGTATGAATTTACCGGTATGAGCAGGGAAGAGATAAAAGCCGGTGGAAGCAGCACTTATATTTTTGCGATTTCCATTGTGTTTGTATTCCTGTTTCTGGCAGCATTGTATGAAAGTTGGTCTATTCCATTCTCAGTATTGTTTGCGGTTCCGATTGGGGCATTTGGTTCAATCTTAACTCTTACATTACTACCTTCAATTACCAATAATATCTATGCGCAGATTGGTTTGATAACCTTGATTGGACTGGCAGCTAAAAATGCCATCCTGATCGTGGAATTTGCCAAGGAGAGGGTGGATAAGGGGGTTGAAGTGGTACATGCCACTTTACAGGCTGTGGAATTACGATTAAGACCGATCATAATGACCTCCTTTGCCTTTATTCTTGGGGTATTACCACTGGTTTTTGCAAGTGGGGCTGCCGCAGAATCGAGGAAAACGATAGGGTGGACTGTTTTTGGCGGTATGCTGGCAGCTACTACTTTGGCCATTTTTGTGGTACCGGTACTGTTTGTATTGTTTACCAAACTGGCATATGGCCGCAAACTTAAAAAGCTGCGGGAAGCCCAGCTTACAGAAGAAGCTGTGGATCAATCGATTGCAGAGGGTAGAATTAGTTAAATGGCCGATTTTTTTGCCCATTTAAGCAAGTTTTTCCACAAAAACTGGCATATTCAAAGGCTGATTCGTAACTTTGCACGCTTCTGAAAGCGGTTTTGGTGCAAAATTTTAACGTATCAGTCGACAGCTTTTATGCAACATTAGGGGTCTAATAGTCGTTTATATAAATAGATAATAGCACAACATGAGGCAGCTCAAAATTGCAACACAGATTACCAATCGCGATTCACAAGCCGTTGAGAAGTACTTACAGGAAATCTCGAAAATTCCGATGATCACCCCTGAAGAGGAAACAACACTGGCCCAAAGAATCAAGATGGGTGATCAGAGAGCACTCGACAAATTGGTGCAGGCGAACTTACGTTTCGTGGTATCTGTGGCTAAGCAGTACCAGCACCAGGGCCTTTCACTTAGCGATCTGATCAACGAGGGAAACCTCGGTTTGATAAAAGCAGCCCAGCGTTTCGATGAAACCAAGGGTTTTAAATTCATCTCATACGCCGTATGGTGGATTCGCCAGTCCATTTTACAAGCGTTGGCAGAGCAGGGCAGATTGGTCCGCCTGCCTCAAAACAAAATTGGCACCTACAACAAAGCCAATAAAGCTTATATGGCTTTTGAACAGGAACATGAGCGTGAGCCTTCAACAGAAGAGCTTGCTGAAATCCTGGAAATGAGTGAGACCGAGATCAACAACATTTTCCAAAGCAACACCCGTCACACTTCACTGGATGCCCCTGTGCACGAAGCTGAAGATGTAGCCATGGGTGACTTATTGGAAGGTAGTGATGACACAGATGATGATGTGATGAAAGATTCACTCCGCGAAGAAATCCGCAGGGTACTGAAATCACTTAGTCCACGCGAAGCCGAAATCGTTAACGCGTATTTTGGTCTAGACGGTGAAAACGGTGTAACCATTGAACAAATTGGTATGAAATACGATCTTACCAAAGAACGTATCCGCCAGATTAAGGAAAGGGCTATCAAACGCTTACAAAAAGCACGTTATAGCAATGCCCTCAAAGCTTATCTAGGCTAATAACTATTTAGTTTCTAAAAAGGCCCTTTCACTTTTGGAAGGGCTTTTTTATGATTATTTTATCATATGTTTTAAAGTAAATTTGCCGCATGAAACGCTTGATTGGAGCTTTGTTTGTATGGATGGCAATGACCGGATGTGAGAGAGACATTGATATATCTCCAATATCCGCAAGCCCCAAACTTGTAGTAGACGCAGAAATTGAAACAAATCGCCCTCCACTTATATTTTTAAGTAAATCACTCAATTTCTTCACCACCATCGACTCTGCAGAATTAGCTAATTCTTTTGTACACAATGCCACCGTAACCATTCAGGAAGGAAATACGGTATATCCGATGAAAGAATTTGAGATAAGAGGAACCAATGGTAACCGTATCTTTTTTTACAGCAATGATCCACTCAATTCGCAACCATTAACTGGTCAACAAGGTAAAAAGTACAAATTAAGCATAACCGTAGATGGTAATACCTATACCAGCGAAACAGAAATACCCCTGCTTACAAAAACGATCGACTCACTTTGGTGGAAGAAAGCACCTAATAATGAAGATAGCGCCAAGGTAGTTATTATGGCCAGGGTAACTGACCCTCCCGGACTTGGAAACTATATCCGTTATTTCACCAGTGTAAACAACCAACCTTATTTTCCCGGTGGTAATTCTGTTTTCGACGATAATATTATTGATGGAAAAACTTATGATATCCAGATTGATAAAGGCGTAAACAGGAACGAGGAGATAGACTTCAAGGAGTATGGCTTTTTTGCCAAAGGTGATACAGCCGTTATAAAACTTTGTAATATATCAAAACCCACCTTTGATTTCTGGCGAACCTGGGAATTCAATTTTCAATCCATCGGCAATCCCTTTTCTTCTCCTGGAAAGGTAATTGGCAACATAAGTAATGGCGCTTTAGGGGCTTTTTGCGGTTACGCATCACAATATAAAAGCCTTATTATCCCCAAATAGACGATACTGTGTAAAACCAGCATTTTAAACTGCAAGGGTTCTATAAATTTGTTCGTCTAATAAGTAAAACACACAGTATGGCAAGTGAAGCAACAGAAAAAGTACATGTATTGATTATCGGCTCAGGGCCTGCCGGTTACACAGCCGCAATTTATGCAGCCCGTGCAAATATGAAACCCGTATTATACCAGGGTATACAACCAGGTGGACAGCTCACCATTACCACAGAAGTAGAAAACTATCCGGGTTATCCTGAAGGTATTCAGGGGCCGGAAATGATGGTACATTTTGAGAAACAGGCTGCACGTATGGGTGCAGATATACGTTATGGACTGGCTACAAAAGTAGATTTCAGCAAGCAGCCCTATCGCGTTGAAATAGATGAAGAAAAATGGATCGAAGCAGATGCTGTGATCATCAGCACTGGCGCATCAGCTAAGTGGCTGGGACTGGAAAGTGAACAAAGATTAAATGGTTTTGGGGTTAGTGCCTGCGCAGTATGTGATGGATTTTTCTTCAAAGGAAAAGATGTTGCTATCGTAGGGGCAGGAGATACTGCTGCTGAAGAAGCACTTTATCTGTCGAAACTCTGCACCACTGTACACATGTTTATTCGCAGAGATCAGATGCGTGCAAGTAAAGTAATGCAGGATCGTGTGCTAAATACTCCAAATATTAAAGTGTACTGGAACACAGACACAGATGAAATTTTGGGTGAGAAAAAAGTAGATGCTGTTCGCATTAAGAATAACCAAACTGGTAATACAGAAGAAATTCCTATCAGCGGATTTTTCGTTGCTATCGGTCACCAACCCAACAGCGATATTTTTAAAGGTTGGATCGATATGGATGATACAGGCTATATAAAAACTATTCCTGGCACCACCAAAACCAACCTGGAAGGTGTGTTTGCCGCCGGCGATGTACAGGATAAAAATTACCGCCAGGCTGTAACCGCCGCAGGCAGCGGATGCATGGCCGCACTCGATGCAGAACGCTATCTTACATCCAAAGGATTGGCCTGAGAAACAGAGAAATAAGGAATAAGAAATAAGTAATGAGAAAGTGAGATTCTGCTACCCAATTCCTTTTTCTCCCTACTTTCACATTCCTTATTCCTTATTTCTTATTTCTTATTTCTTATTTCATCTATATGCTTTCCATCCATCTCCACCAACTACAGTTACACGCATACCACGGGTTGTATGAAGAGGAGAAAGTGTTGGGGAATGATTTTATCATTGATCTGACAGTTAACTATCATCCCCCTGTATTACCCGTTGTTGAATTGGAGCAAACCATCAACTATGTATCTTTATTCGAACTGGTGAAGAAACATATGCAAGAGGCTACACCATTGCTGGAAACAGTGATTTCTAATATTGCATCAGATATTCTGGCACAGTTTTCTCTGGCTGAAGAAGTGAATATTGCTATTCGGAAAATGCATCCACCTATAGCAGGTTTTATCGGAGCTACAGGTGTTTCACTTTCCATTCACCGAAAAGACATTCAAGCATGAAGATTTTTTTTAAAAAGTGGTTCACTCTCTCAGTAATAATGCTTTCCGTACAATTAATTGCTGCGCAGGACATTAATATTCTGTATAAAGAAGCCAGCAACCTGGAAAGGGTGCAGAAAGACAATGAAGCATTAGAGAAGTACAAACAAATCCTCACAACAGAGCCGACACAAATAAAGGCACTGGTTAGGGCCGCAGAACTGAGTGCTTCTATCGGAGGCAAACAAACAGATAAAAAAACAAAGCGCTTGTTTTATGAAACGGCTTTATCTTACGCAAAAAGAGCCTGGCAGGCAGATAGTACACAGGCCGACGCTGCCTATGCTATGGCAATGGCATCAGGGAAAATGACGGATATTGAAACCGAAAACAAACAAGTGGTTGCCTACGTTAAAGATATTCTACAGTATGCCGAAAAAGCACTGCAAATAAACCCTGAACATGCCAAAGCAAATTATACCATGGGCAAATGGCATTATGAGATGGTAACATTATCTGGTTTCAAAAAAGCTGCTGTGAAGCTATTATACGGTGGGTTACCACCTAGCGATCTGGATAAAGCGATTCAATACATGGAAAAATGTAAAACACTTGAACCCTATTTTGTAGCCAATTACCTGGATCTTGCTAAAGCTTATAAAGAAAGCAGACAACCCGCAAAAGCCATTGAAGTATTGAATAAACTGGTGAAGCTACCTACGCGTACCGGAGACGACATTGGTTTAAAAGCCGAAGGGGCCAAATTGTTGGAATCAATGCAATAATAATTAATTATATAAACCCTACCTATGTCATTACAGGATCTATTTACAACGGCCGTTGCCAACAGTAAAACACTAACAGAAAAGCCTGATAACGAAACCCTGTTAAAACTTTATTCGCTTTATAAACAAGCTACAGAAGGTGATAATAATGATGCAGGCCCGGAAAACATGTTCGATTTTGTTGCAAAATTTAAACATGAAGCCTGGGTAAAACTAAAAGGCATGACAAAAGACGACGCCATGCAGCAATACGTAGATCTCATTAATAAATTAAAAGGAGCATAATTTAAAAAGCCACTGCTATCTAAATGCAGTGGCTTTTTAAATTTGGTTATTTTAACGGATAAGGTACCCGACACCAATCGAAAGATTATTGAATGGTGTACCATTGAAACCTCCTGTGAAGTTAATACTGTTGTTTTTTACATCACTCACTACCAGTCCGGCATTGTTATATGCTTTTGTCCGCGCGTTATTATAAGATATCTGTCCTAACGATATGATATTAGCCATGAACACCCATCTTTTTTGTGTCTGGTATAATAAACCCATATTAGCAGAGATTGCTACTGAAAAAGAATTACTGGAAGATGACAATACATTATTGTTCCTGGTTTTGCCATTCCCCACACTAAAACCTCCGGTAAAAGGAAAGCTCAGGTAAAATCTATTGGCAAGTTGCGAAAGCATGGTATGTCCTAAAGCAAGTCCTATTTGGTTATTGGAGAACTTATTGATATTGCTTCCACTTTCCTGTTTATTTGTTGTATTAGAATAAGAAAGTTGAATACTATTAAATCTTGTAGGTGAGCTGAATTTTGATGCAGAGAGATTTATACCTGTGCTAAATCCAGTAACTTTTGTATTGGAGATTGAATTTTTTTCAGCGCCATTATTAAAGAAAACCTGACCAGCCAATAAGCGGTCATTTTTTTGAAATTGAGCAAAGCTGGCCGATGTAATCACAGTTCCCAAAATCCATAATAGTGTTTTTTTCATCGCATTTTTTTTACTAAGAAAAGACAAATAAAATATAGTAGGAATGCATTAGTGTTATTTAACAATTGATTACAAGCTTGTAGTGCATAGTGCATAGACCATGGTCCATGGTCTATGCACTAGATCTTCCCCAACTTCCATCTACCGCTACGCATAAACCAGAAAGAAGGGATGAGCAGGGTAGTCCAGTATATTCCTTCACTTGCCCAACCCCAGCCAATGGGGAGGTTAAGTTTTTCAAGTACGATGTATACATAAATGCAGTAAAGACATATTGCTGCTATTTCGCTGTACAGGTTCACTTTTGTATTTCCCGTTCCAGTAACTGCATTCAGCCAGATTACTGAAACAGCCATTAATACCAATGCAAAAGACACGATTCGCATAACCGGAATAGCTGCTTCAATAAACCCTTCTCCTTGTCCGTATATGGAAAGAAATGTATGAGGAAATAGATTTAGAATAATACATACACAAACGGCAAAACCTAAACTCCACTTCATTATTTTATTGACCAGTTCAGGTACGCGATGTTCTAATCCCTGACCAATAATATTGCTTACCATACTATTGGCGGTTGCTCCGAATGCCCAGGTAAAACAACCAAAAAACCCAAAAATATTTCGCATGGTATTCGAGATGGCTAGATCCCTTTCGCCATGGTGCTCAATAAGTATATAAAAAAACTCCCAGCTAATTACACTGATTGCTAATTGCATAATAATAGGGAAGGAGATACGTAAAATCAATTTTACATTGATCCAGTCGAATTGTATATTCTTAAACAATTCCAGTTTTTGTCCTAATCCTTTTTTGTGTATCACTAAAAAAATAACCAGCAACCCAGCTATTTCAGAAATGATGGATGCATAAGCAGCCCCATTAAACCCTAATTCAGGAAGTCCCAATTTGCCATAAATAAACCCATAATCAAAATAGATATTGGTGAAAGCTTCTACTGCGGTTCCTATAATCAGTAATCGGCTCTGATTGATGCCCACTAATAATGCATTTCTCATCTGGTATATATACAAAAAAGGCAGTCCCAGCATACGGATGTTCAGAAACTCAATAGCCATTTTAACGCTTTGTGCATCATGCAGGGCGAATCGAAATAAAACAGGAGCAAAAAACCAGGTAAAAAGGATACCAAATAATGAGAGTATCAGGGAAATGCGAATACCCTGGGAAAATAGATTTCCTATCTGATCAATACGGTTTTCACCGGCTCTTCTGGATATAAGCGCCTGAAGCCCGTTATTAAGTCCATTTCCGATAACAGCAAAAATGAGGTAATAAACGCCTGTAATGCCCGCTACACCCAAGGCTTTCTGTCCAAGTCCACCAAGGAAAATATTATTTGTGATAAAATTGATCTGAGGAACAACAATAGAAGCCGATATTGGCAATGCGATTGACAATATCTGCCTGTTTGTTACAGACACCTGTAAGTTAATATTTGATCCTGCGGAAGCCATGGGCCGCGCAAAGCTACTATTAAAACAGGTGTTGAACTCAGGGTCTTTTTTTATATCATTGCAAAGAATAATCGAACAATGGCCCAAAAAACAATTGCATTTTATCATCCCGCTGGAATCGATTCGGGTAATGGCAAAACCTTAAGACTGGATATTGCGCCCGTTCATGTAGCCTGTGCGGTGATAGCTGACGGAAAACCTTATGCGTTCGAATTTTTTGAGCTTGCTGATGATATAAACGATTGGAGCGATGTTTTTTTTGAAATAAAGCGAAATTCCGTATTGCTCGAGCATCATTTTGATCAGGTTTTCATTACTTGTAATTTTAAAGAGGCCGTAATGATACCAGTTGAAAAATCAAGTAATGCCGCGGGTGAAGATTTTTTAGCCCTTTTATTCGGAGATAATTATACCGACGACACCAAACACGATAAACTGGATACGGAAAAGCCGATGATGAATGTTTACCGGGTAAAGAAATCTATCCACGAGCAGGCTCTCCGACATTTTCACCTTTATCAGTTCAAGCATATTTATACTGAAATAGTTGAATCGTTGTCGCAAAACCAAACACCACATTTGTTATTCTTACAGGTTTATCAATCAACCTTTATTGTAACATTATGGGATAATAATCAACTGCAATTCATCCAAACATACGATTATAGCTGTCCGGAAGATATAGGCTATCATATACTAGCTTTACTGAAAGAGTACCAGTTACAACCAGAAGATATTATGCTGGAGATGAGTGGGTTTATAGAACCGCATGGCGAATTACACCGAAAATTACAGATGCTCTTTGTAAACAGACAGTTTAAGCAAATTCCTGAATCATTACTACTCCCGGGTATGCTTGAATCACATCATCCACATACTTTTACCCCTTTCTTTAATTCAATCATATGAGGATTATTTCAGGGAAATGGGGTGGACGAAGGATAAGTCCACCTGCAAACATGCCGCATACGCGGCCAACTACAGATATAGCTAAAGAGGGTCTATTCAACATACTACAAAACCGAATGGATTTTGAAGGCATTAAAATACTTGATTTATTTGGGGGCACAGGTTGTATCAGTTATGAGTTGGCATCAAGAGGGGCGGCTGATCTTACCATTGTAGAAAAAGATACGATCATGCATGGTTTCATAAAAAATAATGCGACCATGTTGGGTATGGAAAACCATAAGATCCTTAAAATGGATGTTTTTGCCTACCTAAATACCTGCACTGAAGACTTTGATTTCATATTCGCGGGCCCACCATATGCACTGGGCACCATTGATGAAATACCGAAAATAATTGTAGCGAAAAAAATGATCAGACCCGGTGGCTTTTTTGTGCTCGAACACACACCGAGGAACAATTATGAGAAATTCCAGGGATTCAGTTTTCAAAGAAATTATGGAACGACGTTGTTTTCCTTTTTTAATAGTGTGAATGGTTAGATGTGAATTGTCAATGGTGAATGGTCAATTTTACGGGTGATTAAAGAATATTAATTACTCCCTATTGACAATTCACCATTAACAATTCACATCTGGACATTGACAATTCACCATTGACAATTCACAATATGCGCCAACCCATCCTCATAACCGGCATTGGTACCGATATTGGTAAAACATTAGTTTCAGCAATTGTTACTGAAGCATTGCATGCTGATTACTGGAAGCCTGTACAGGCTGGCTTTGCAGATGGTACAGATGCCCAAACGGTGGCTGCATTAATCAGCAATGCCAATACAGTAATACACAAGGAAGCATATTGTTTAGCAATGCCCGCATCTCCACATATAGCAGCGGCAAAAGAAGGGATGGAAATTGACTTATCTGTTATTCAAAAACAATGCACCGATATACTTGGTGCATTAGGTAGTAAGCAATTGATTATTGAAGGTGCAGGAGGATTACTGGTGCCATTGAATAAGAATGAAACTGTTGCCGATCTTGCTAAACGGTTGAATGCAAAGGTAATTTTGGTAAGCCGTAATTATCTTGGAAGTATCAATCATTCCAGACTGACTGCAGCTTACTGTAAGCAGCATGGAATTGATGTGGCCGGTTGGATATTTAGTGATCAATACCTCGATTATGAACAGGAAATTGTTGAGTGGACAGGTTATCCTTCTCTGGGAACAATTCCTTACCTTGAACAAAAAAATCCTGATACCATCCGTTATTATGCGGATTTGCTGAAAAACAACTTAGCATCGGTATTGTAAGCTCAAATGACTAAACAGGAACTAAGAAAAAAAATCAAAGCAGAAAGACAACAACTATCTGCGCGCGAAAGGATGATCATGGATGATCTCATGCTCATCCAATTGCAGCGTTTACCACTTGACCCCTGGCAAATTCTGATGAGTTATATGCCCATGGATAAATATGGAGAACCGAATGTTGCGTTATTTGAGTCATATTTAGAACATTTTCTTCCGGGCTTACAATTCGCTTACCCGGTTAGCAATTTGCAGGAACATCGCATTTCTGCACATCTGGTATCAGATTCTACCATATTCCAACAAAATGAATGGGGCATTGAAGAGCCCATTTATGAACCAGTATTAGACCCCATGGATATTGATGTCATATTCGTCCCAATGCTTTTATGTGATGAAAATGGCTATAGATTAGGGTATGGTAAGGGGTTCTATGATCGTTTTCTACCTGAATGCAAACCAGATATTGTTAAAATAGGATTCAGCTATTTCGAACCCATTCCCCTTATCTCCGACACCCATGAATTTGATGTACCTTTGAATTACTGTATTACGCCGAAGGATATCTATGAATTTTAATACCCTTTTTCTTAAATCGTTCCGAGTTCTATTATTGCCAGTTGCCCTGCTGTATGGTTTGGTAATACGCATCAGGAATTGGATGTTCGATAAACAATACCTCAAATCTTCCGGATTTAATTTCCCACTGATCTGTGTTGGTAACCTGGCTGTTGGTGGTACCGGTAAATCTCCCATGGTTGAATATTTGCTGTACCTGCTTAGCGCACAATTCAAAGTCGGTACACTTAGCAGGGGATATAAGCGGAAAACAAAAGGATATGTATTGGCAGGAAATAACACAACGGCACTTGAAATAGGCGATGAGCCCATGTTGTTTCACCTGAAATTTCCGAATGTTCCTGTGGCTGTGGGTGAAGAAAGATTGGTGGCTATTCCGCAATTGCTACAAGATGTTTCAGACCTGCAGGCAATTATACTCGATGATGCTTTTCAGCATCGTTCGGTAAAAGCCGGGTTCAATATATTATTAACAGAATACAGCAATATTTACATGCAGGATTTTTTCCTGCCAACAGGCGATTTACGCGATGAAAAAGCGTCTGCAAAACGAGCTTCTGTAATAGTGGTTACAAAATGTCCGCAGGATCTGAGTTACGAAAAAAAACAACAGATCATTCGCAGCCTTCAACCCAATGCCGACCAAAAAGTATTTTTTACCCGAATTGCTTATGGGGTTCCTTATCATATCTTCAATTACGATGACGAATGGTTATTAACCCCACGCGATGAGGTATTACTGGTTTGTGGTATTGCCAATCCAAAACCACTGAAAGATTATCTTCTCGAAAGAACACATACTTATTACCAACAGGACTATTCTGATCACCATATTTTCTCTATAGATGACCTGAATGAAATAAGGACAAGGTTTGATGAAATTCATGCAAAAGACAAAATCATCCTGACTACTGAAAAAGATGCGGTTCGCCTCATGAAATTCCGTGACGAATTAGCCAATCTTCCGATGTATGTGTTACCAATCAGGCACGAGTTCCTGTTTGGAGAAGGTGAACAATTTAATGCGATGGTTACTGATTTTATCAGGAACTTTAGCTTCAAGCCGATGACATGAGTAGAAAAAAAAGTAAACAAAAACAAAAGCAGAAATCAAAGCCCTCACAGGCACAGGTACTTAAAGGTAAACTTGAAGTAACCCGCTCTGGTATGGGCTATGTTGTGATAGAAAATGGCACCGGTGATGTATTGGTACGCCCTGGTGATTTTATGAACGCTCTCAATGGCGACGTTGTACGCGTGAAAGTGGTAAAAGAAAATGGTCGTACCGGTAAAAAAGAAGGAAAAATTACAGAAGTGGTTTCGCGCAGGCAGACCGAATTCATAGGTTATGTGCAACTGTCTACCAACTTCGCCTTTTTTGTACCAGACACAGATAAACCAATGCCGGATCTGTTCATCCCTCTTAGTTCATTGAATGGGGCAAAACACAAAGACAGGGTAGTAGCCAGACTGGTAAAATGGGATAAAGAAGATAAGAAACCGGTAGGAGAAATTGTGAGTATCATGCAACCTGAAGATGAGAACGATGCGGCCATGAAAGAATTGCTGGCACAGGCTGGGTTCCCTTTATTCTTTTCAGAAGATGTTTTAGAGGAAGCAGAGCGTTTACCGGAAATACTGGATAGCGAAGAAATTAAGAAAAGAAAAGACTGCAGAGATATCCTGACATTCACCATCGATCCTGTTGATGCTAAAGATTTTGATGATGCTATTTCGATTCGCTTATTATCTAACGGAATTTATGAAATAGGCGTACATATTGCAGATGTGAGCTATTACGTATCCCCGGAAACAGAACTGGATGAAGAAGCCTACAAACGTGCTACTTCTGTTTATCTTCCAGACAGGGTAAACCCTATGTTGCCGGAACGTATATCAAATGAATTATGTTCCTTAAGACCCCATGAAGATAAATTCACCTTTTCTGCCATTTTCCAGATGAATACAAAAGGAGAAGTAAAACAATATTGGTTAGGCAGAACGGTCATTCATTCTGATCATCGTTTTACATATGAAGATGTGCAGGAAATTATTGAAAAGAAAGAAGGCAAATACCTGGATGAAATATTGCTGTTAAATGACTTCGCACAACGTATGCGAAAAAAACGTTTCAGCAAGGGAGCCATCAATTTCTCATCGCAGGAAGTTCGCTTTAAGCTCGATGAAAAAGGAAAGCCTATAGGCATTGTTGTAAAAGAAAGCAAAGAAGCTCATCAACTGATTGAAGAATTTATGTTACTCGCCAACAGAACTGTTGCAGAGAATGTTTCCAAGATTCAGATCAATAAAAAAGGGATTCCTTTTCCTTACAGGGTACACGACCAGCCTGATGCGGAAAAGCTGGCACCGTTTATGGATTTTGCCAAAAAATACGGACACAAATTCGATCTAAGCTCGCCTGAATCAATTGCCAGAAGCTTTAATACAATGCTTGAAGCTGCGAAAGGCAAACCCGAACAACATGTTTTAGAACAACTGGGTATCCGAACCATGGCAAAAGCAGTGTATACAACCGAGAATATTGGTCACTATGGTCTTTCTTTCGAACACTATTGCCATTTTACTTCACCAATCAGGCGATATCCGGATGTACTCGTACACAGGGTATTGCAATCAGTGTTGCAGGGCAAGCCCATGATCGATAAGAAAATGGAGGAGAAATGTAAGCACAGCAGCGATCGCGAACGGGCAGCAATGGAATGTGAAAGGGCAGGTAACAAGTATAAACAGGTAGAGTATATGCGCGATTACCTCGGAGAAACTTTTGAAGGGGTTATCAGTGGTGTAGCCAGTTTCGGTTTTTGGGTTGAAACAGTGGCACATAAATGTGAGGGACTCGTTAGTTTATTAAGCCTAACTGACTATGATGATTTCAGGTTGGTGGAAAATGATTATAGCCTTGTAGGTCATAGAAGCGGACGTACTTTTAGAATGGGTGATAAAGTAACGATCAGGGTGGTAGCTGCTAATCTTGAAAAAAGACAGCTTGATTATGAATGGGTACTTGGTGGCGATGAAAAGAAAACACCCAAATCAGCCAAAGCTGCTGCAGAAGGTACTTTAACTCATAAACCCAAAGCCAAGGTTCAGAAGAAGAAGAAATAATAGGGATTATTTAGCGGGGGTTAATTCAGATAATACTTCATGGAATTGAATCCCTTCTTTTTCCAAACTGGAAAGCACTGGTTCATAAATTGCCGGAATGATGGGGATATGCAAACCAGTTTCTTTTAATTGTCCATCAGCTATTAATGCCGCAGCAATGGCAAGTGGCAAACCAACAGTTTTGGCCATGGCAGTTCTGAGATAGTCTTCCCCGATTACTTTTAAACTGCTGTTAGCTTTATATTGCTTATTATCACAGGAATAGGTGATTTCATGCATCATCACAATCATGTCTTTATCCTCTGGTTTCAATAACCAACTTTCTTCCATGCGCCATTGGAGTATTGCTGCTGGAGTATGTAGTTCTTTTTTGATTGGCATACTATCAAATAACCCCAAAAACCTGAACTGCTCATTAAGTACCGGATCCGCAATAAAAGATTTCCATTTAGGGTTAAGTTGATGATGATTGATATGCATTTCAACAAAATCTTTGACGGTTAAGTCGCGGGTATCGTATTCGTAATCTTCATCTGTCAACTTTAAATCTACCAATGCAGCCCAACCTTTACAAAATGCGGGATATCGAAGCGTAGTACGTAGAAAATCTCTGGCATTAGTTAATGAATAGAGTGTTGTATAACTCATGGAATCCCTGTTTGCATAATATGCCAGTTGTCCCAATTCAGGAAAGTCTACCGTACCACTTTGATGGAATATTTCGGTATAGTCAAGCTTAATTTCTTTCCCATTCATTTTGTACAATGCACCTGCTTTTCCCGCCAATACAACATTTCTTGGGTTCCAACTGATTTTATAATGCCAGGGATTATCATCAGATGCAGGCGCTACCAATCCACCACAGTGTGAATAAAATGAATTGATCTCACCACCCTTTGCTTTGATATTATGAATGAGTTGCATGGCACTCATATGATCGATACCCGGATCGAGTCCCATTTCACAGAGGAAGAGCAGGTTTTTATCTTTTATCTGCTTAGCCATTTCCCGTATGGCCGGATCAACATAGGAAGCGGTCAGTAAATGTTTTCCGAATTGAATACAGTCTTTTGCAATAGGCAAATGAAGGTGAGGGGGCATAAGTGAAATAACGATATTGGCTGATTGAATAAGCTTCCCTCTTTTATCAGCATCTGTAATATTGATTTCAACTGCATGCAGGTTATTGCCTTCACCCAACTTCTGACGGATGGCGATTAAATCAACATCGGCTACGGAAAGTGACCAATTTCTTTCAATAACTAGTTTTTTCAGGTACTCAATTAAAACGGTAGCTGATTTTCCAGCACCAAAGACAAGGAAATGTGTATTTGCCGACATGATTGCAAGCTAAGAAAACTATGGGATTAGCCGTTAGGTGTTAGCCATTAGCTTTGGCTAACTAACCCTAGGTCAACCTATATTAGGCATTGACACACTAATACTAATACCTAACCCCTAACAGCCTGTAACTATTTCCCTTCCCCTGCGTTTCATTAAAAAAAACTGTATGAAAAAACTGATAGCTGTCTTTTTGCTGCTCTGCACTATGGGTGCACAGGGCTGGTCGCAAAAAACCATTAAAGATGCCAATGCGCAGCAACGCAACCTGAAGAATTTTACGGGAATAAGGGTATCACATGGTATCGACTTATACCTGACGCAGGGTAATGAAGAAGCAGTTGCCGTAAGTGCTTCAGAAACCTCTTACAGGGACAAAATCATTACTGAAGTGGTGGATGGGGTATTGAAAATTTATTATGAGAAGGAAAATGGAGGCTGGTCATGGACAGATGGTTGGAGAAACCGTAAGCTTAAAGCCTATGTATCTGTAAAAACACTGGAAAAATTACAGGCATCTGGTGGTTCTGACGTATTCTGTGAGGGAATGATTAATGCAGCAACATTATCTATTGGAATTTCCGGGGGATCGGATCTGAAAGGTCAGTTTTCGTGTACTGAAATAAAACTTTCTGCCAGCGGAGGAAGTGATGCAAGCCTGAGTGGTAAAACAGAGCGTATTAAAATTGATGCCAGCGGAGGAAGTGATGTAAATGCCTACCAGCTAAGTACTGATTACTGCAATATTGTATCATCAGGCGGAAGCGATGTGAATATAACCGTCCATAAATCGATTATAGCCAATGCCAGTGGTGGCAGCGATGTGTATTATAAGGGAAGTCCTACAGAAACCAAGACATCAAAAAGTGGCAGTTCAGACATCAAAAAAGTGAATTAAAACACCCACTTTTAGCCATAAAAAAGGCCCCATAATCATTGCTTTAAGGGCAGTGGGTTAGGGGGCCTTTTTTTTATGCCCCTTTGTGGATAAAACAGGCCAAAAAACAGGGTATTTTACCCCTGTTTACCCCTCAAAAAAACTATCTTCGCCAACCGGCAAAATTCAGGGGTCTATCCCGGCCGGAGATACTTTAAAAATTAAGTACGAGATAAGCGAATATGGAAGAAAACCTGCTACCTGAACAGACCAGCGATAACGACCGGATTATTCAGGTTAATATCGAAGAACAAATGAAGACGGCCTATATCGACTACTCTATGTCGGTAATCGTAGGCAGGGCATTACCCGATGCGAGAGACGGCTTTAAACCGGTTCACCGCCGCGTTTTATATGCCATGAATGAATTGGGCAACAACAGCAATAAACCTTATAAAAAATCTGCCCGTATTGTGGGGGAGGTAATGGGTAAGTATCACCCACACGGTGACTCATCCATTTACGATACCCTGGTAAGGATGGCCCAGGACTGGACCATGCGTTATACCTTGGTTGATGGTCAGGGTAACTTTGGTAACCAGGATGGTGATCCACCGGCTGCCATGCGTTATACCGAGGCACGTTTGCAGAAGATTGCAGAGGCAATGCTGGATGATATTGAAAAAGAAACGGTTGACTTCCAGCTGAACTTCGATGATTCGATGCAGGAACCTACTGTTCTTCCTTCTCGTATTCCTCAGCTATTGGTAAATGGTTCATCAGGTATTGCCGTAGGTATGGCCACCAATATGATGCCACATAACCTGAGCGAAGTAATTGATGGATGTGTTGCCTATATCGACAATAAAGAAATTACTGGTGAAGAATTAATCAGTATTGTTAAAGCTCCGGATTTTCCAACAGGTGGCGTGATTTATGGAATGGAAGGTGTACGCCAGGCATTGCTAACCGGCAGAGGCCGTGTAGTTGTGCGTGGTAAATGTCATGTAGATACCAAAGCCAGTGGCAGAGAACAGATTGTCATTACAGAAGTACCTTACCAGGTAAACAGAGACCAATTAACCGATCGTATCGGACAATTGGTGATTGATAAAACGGTTGAAGGTATAGCACACGTAAACAATGAAAGTAATAAAAGGGAAGGTACACGTATTGTGCTTGACTTGAAACGCGATGCTGTTGCACAGGTGGTGATTAACCAGTTGTATAAATACACTGAATTACAAACCAGTTATGGTATCAATAATGTGGCGCTGAGCAAGGGGAAGCCAAAGATCATGTGTTTACGCGACCTGATCGTAGAATTCATCGACTTCCGTATGGATGTGGTGATTCGCCGGGCAAAATTTGAACTAAGAAAAGCGGAAGAAAGAGCTCATATTCTGGAAGGTTACCTCAAAGCACTGGATCATCTGGATGAAGTGATATCACTGATTCGCGCGAGCCGTACACCTGATGAAGCAAAAGAGAGCCTGATTGCAAAAAGTAAAGAAGGCAAATGGTTGCTCAAACAGGAACTGTTCAGTGATCTTACCAATGAACTATATACTCAGGCTGAAGGTCTTTCTGAAGCACAAGCCAAAGCCATACTGGAGCTGCGTTTACAGCGCCTTACAGGTATGGAAAGAGAAAAAATCATTGAAGAGTTCAATGGTTTAATCAATACCATCAAAGATCTGAAAGCTTTATTGGCCAGTGAAGATTTACGTTATGCACTAATTCGTAAAGAATTACTGGAAATAAAAGAGCAATTTGGTGATGCCCGTAAAAGTGAGATTCAATACCTCGCCGATGAAATGCGTATTGAAGATTTAATTGAGGAAGAAGATGTGGTTATCACCATTTCACACCTTGGTTATATCAAACGTACTTCTGCATCCGAATACCGTCAGCAACGCAGAGGCGGAAGGGGGGCTGTAGGTTCTAAAACAAGGGAAGAAGATTATGTAGAACATCTTTTTGTAGCATCTACACATGATACTATGATGTTCTTTACAGAAAAAGGACGTTGCTACTGGATGCGTGTTTATGAAATACCAGAAGGTGAAAAACAAAGCAAAGGAAGGGCTATCCAGAACCTGATTCAATTACCAGGTGATGATAAAGTGAAAGCGATTATTGATGTGAAGAACCTGGCAGATAAAGAGTTTGTACAGCAACATTATATTGTACTCTGTACCAAAAAAGGTATCATCAAAAAAACATCCTTGGAAGACTTTAGTCGCCCACGTGCAAATGGTGTAAATGCCATTACTATTGTTGAAGGCGATGAGTTACTCGAAGCAAGGATGACCGATGGTAATTCAGAAATCATGCTTGCGGTGAAAAGCGGAAGGGCAATTCGTTTCGAAGAAGAAAAAGTACGGGTTACCGGAAGAGGCGCCATAGGTGTAGCTGGTATTGAAGTAGAAAATGAGAAAGATGAAGTAATTGGCATGATCTGTGTAAATAAGGAAGATGCCAGCAGAACCATACTGGTAGTGAGTGAGAAAGGATTTGGAAAAAGAACGGCCATTGATGAATACCGTATAACAAACCGCGGCGGAAAAGGGGTAAAAACCATTAATGTTACCGATAAAACCGGAAGTTTAGTCGGCATTCTCTATGTAACTGAAAAAGAAGACCTTATTATTACATGCAAATCAGGCATAACCATCCGTACCGGCATTAGCGATATCCGCGAAGCGGGTAGGGCAACACAGGGTGTTAAACTGATTCGTATTGATGAAGGTGATGAAATTGCAGCCATTTCACAGATAGAAGAAGATGATGAGGAACAGGCTGAAATAAATCCAACCGCCGAAACAGAAACAAACCCGGATCAAACAACCGATAATAACGAAACAAATTCGAACGAAAATCAAGAATAAAAACCTCCCATTATGAAGAAGCTTTTATTGCTTTCTATGTTTGCTATGTCATTGCAGTTCCTTGCTGCCCAGGATTATAAAAAAGTAAAAAATGCTATTTTATTAGGCAGAATAGAAGATGCAAAAACTGAAATAGATAAAATGGCTGCCGATCCAAAGGCACAAGCCAAAGCTGAGACCTATATGTGGAAGGCTAAAATCTATGCAGCTATATTCAATAACCCACAGTTAAATGAAAAATTCCCTAATGCTGAAGCAGAAGCAGATGCAGCCATCAAAAAATATGAAGAGCTGGATCCTACTTTTGCTGTGGCAACAGCCAATGATGGCCTGACTCCATATTTCGACATGTACTATTCTTATATCAAACAGGGTAGTAAATTGTTTGAAACCAAAGAATTTTTGAAAGCTGGTGGTGCATTTGAAAATGCCATTAAATTTATTGACCTGATTATTTCAAGAAAATGGTCATCAGTAAATATTGCGATGGATACTTCAACTATTCTGTATACAGCAATCTGTTACCAGAATGGCAAGGATCTTGAAAAAGCATCTTCATTCTATAAGCGTCTGGCTGAAAACAAAATTAGTGATACCAATTATGTTGATGTATATCGTTTCCTCGTTGATTACTATACCCGTGGTAAAAAAGATGAAACACAATTCTACAAATACCTTGCTTTAGCAAAAGAAGTACATCCTTCACTGAATACAGAATGGGATGATTATGAAATTGATTTTATTGATTCTTATAGTGTAAAAGATAAAATCAATATGTATGCAAAAGAAATGGCGGCAGGTACACTCACTGAAAACAAATACATTCAATACGGGAGTGCTTTTGCCAATTCTAAAATGAGAGACGACCTCGATAGTGCCACCGCGGCCCAATATGGTGAGAAAGCACTGGATGCATTTAAAAAAGCTTATGCTTTAAATAATAAGAATGCAATCGCAGCATTCAATACCGGCGTAATCTACTATAATAATTTCGGTGATATGGATGATAAGGTTCGTGATAATATCAGATCTGTTCAACGTATCAATGCAGAAAAGCCAGTAGAAAAAGATCCAAAGAAAAAAGCAGCAGCAGATGCTAAAGCCAAAGCTGAGGCTGAACCTTTTCTTAAAGCAAATGCAGCACTCGAAGCACCAATTGCTAAAGAAGTAGACCAGGCAATAGAATGGCTTGAAAAAGCATATACACTGCTTAAGGATAAATCAGATCGTACCAATAACGAAAAAAGTGTGATCAACAAATCTGTTGACTGGCTGGCTAATTTATACGCGTATAAGCGTGATAAAATAAGGGGTAAAGATGATGCTGCCTTTGATAAATATGAAGCCAAATTCAAAGAGTTTGATGCTTTACATAGTAAGTTTTAATCCAACAAGTTTAACTATACAAAAGCCCTGTAAATACAGGGCTTTTTTGTTGCAATAATCGTATATTTATTACAATCATTTCACCACATTACAGCGCATCATATGAAATACCGATTACAAAATATAAGTGTGTTTTTATTTACGTCAGTGATGTTATTTTCCTGCAAAGGATCATCATCCGATGCCGGTTCAGAAACACCATCTACACCTCCAACGCTAAAAACATCTGTACTGGTAAATAACCATGAAATCATTTGGGGAATGGACTTTTTACCCGGAGGTGATTTATTATTTACTGAAAAACGTGGACGAATTTACCGGTATACAACGGCTGGGAACACTACTGAAATCACAGGTGTACCCGCAGGGATTAATACTAATGGACAAGGCGGACTACTCGACATAAAAGTTCACCCTTCCTATACCAGTAATGGTTGGATATATATATCATATGCCATTGATAACCCTGGTGGTGGAAGCTTATTAAGACTTAGCAGGTTTAAACTAAACGGAAATACAATCACTAACCTTGAACCAATTTTCACCACAAAAACACCCAATAACTGGTATGGACATTATGGTAGCAGGATTATATTCGATAAAGCAGGTTTATTATACTTAAGCATAGGGGAGGGAGGAACTTCCAGCTATGGTGGGGTTAATAGTCCTAACCAAAATGCACAAGACACAAAGAGCGACTGGGGTAAAGTTCATAGGATGACCGATGACGGAAAAGTTCCTGCAGATAATCCAATCTTGCCGGGCAATACTGCAGCTTCAACAGTTTTCTCTTATGGTCACCGTAACCCTCAGGGACTCACATACGATGCGGTTAACAATCGTATCTGGGAAAATGAACATGGTCCAATGGGAGGTGATGAACTAAACCTGGTGGAAAAAGGAAAAAACTACGGATGGCCACATGTAAGCTATGGTAAAAACTACGACGGGGTGGCGGTGTCTGCAAGTCCAACAGGAGCCGGCTTTACCAATCCCGCAAAGTATTGGGATCCATCGATTGCTACCTGTGGATTAGCAATCATAACAAGCGCAAATTTCAAATCATGGAAAGGTAGTTTACTCACGGGCTCACTAAAGTTCAACCATGTTAGCAGGGCAGTAGTCCAGGGTGATAAAATTGTTTCTGAGGAAAAAATACTCGAAGGCATCGGCCGCGTCCGCAACATCAAAGAAGGCCCGGATGGCAATCTCTATGTTTCTGTTGAGGGACCGGGGAGGATAATAAAGGTAACTGCGGAGTAAATAAAAATATTTCAGATGTCAGATGGCAGATGTCAGATTTGAATTGAATATCTCAAAGAAATCCGACATCTGCCATCTGACATCTGCCATTAAACCCTATTTTTTCTTCTTATACCTGAGACTCACCTCCACAACTCCCTGCCTTGTCATCTCTATTTTCTTTGCGGCTTTTTCGCTGAGGTCTATTATTCGGCCTTTTACAAAGGGGCCACGGTCGTTGATGCGTACTTTGATGGTTTTACCATTGCTCAGGTTCTTCACTTTAACAACTGTACCAAAAGGAATGGTTTTATGTGCTGCTGTTAGTTTATTCTTGTTGAATATTTCTCCATTGGCAGTTTTACGTCCATGGTAACCATCACCTGCACCATAAAAAGAAGCCATACCATTTTCGGTGATTTTTCTTGAACAGCCTATAGTTACCATCACTATTAGCAATAAACAATTTGCTATGCGCCATTTGCCCCTAACTGAAAGGAAGGAATTTCTCATCTTGTATTTCTTTCAAAACGGGAGGATGGGTGTTTAAAGTATGTCCATTTAATACTTTTTCATATTTTTTCAGATATGCCTGCATCATTTGAGTAGCGCTAAACTGCTCCATAACATATTCGTGACAGGCTTTGGGACTAAATGCACTGATATTACCCAAGGCTGTAACAAGTTCGGCAGAATTGGCTGAGAGATAGCCAACAGAAGGCTGTATAATTTCTGGTAGAGACCCATAGGGCGTGCCAAAAACGGGGCAGCCAAAATAGAGGCTTTCGATTAGTGCTAGTCCAAAAGGCTCATGCCAGCGTACAGGGAAAAGGAGGGCTTTTGAGCCTCTCAGTATATTATTCTTTGTTTCACCACCCTGCATTCCATGAAAATGAACATGACGGTCGAATGTTAAGCGGATACCCTGGTTGAAATTGAAACGGTATCCACCAATTACATGTAGTGGAAGTTTTGCTTTACGCGAAACAGAGATGGCACCCTGCACATTTTTCACCCGCCATGCGGCATCGCCGAGGAAATGAATATAGGAGCGGGGACGGGAGAGTGCCGGGTCACCATAATCATCGGGATCAATGCCATTATAAACAAAAGAATCTGTACAAAAACGCTCGGCATGGTTGCGGGATACAAACACAGTATTAATAGGCAATGGCACCTGCTCATTCATGTTGCCATGCATAGTAAAAATATATGGCAATAAAGGTGTTTCATTCACACCATGATTGAGGTGAATGATATCAATTCCTTTGTCAACAGGAACCTGTTCGTTAAAAGGAAGTGATGGATTAAATGGATATACATCAGCAAATGGACAATAAGAACCTGGCGCTACCAGGTAAGAAACTTTGTGTCCGGCATTTACAAGGGTTTTACCCAACCACCAAATAACCCTTTCAGTGCCTCCGTATTTAAGGGCAGGAATGGAGGTATTGTTAACTATGAGAATATGCATGTAACGTAGTATAGCGTATAAATACGGTAATAAATGATGTATTCACCACAAATTTAATAGGTGAAGATGGATTAATTATTCAGCGAGCATATTTTCACAGTGTTAATTCCGAAATTATGTATTTGATGTATGTGGATGAAAGTGGTGATCCGGGAATAAGTGAGGGTTCATCAGAACATTATATTTTAACAGCGCTAGTGATATATCATACTGAATGGGAGCAAAGCCTGTCTAATCTTAAACGATTCAGAAGACAAATTCAGGAACTATATGGATTGGATACCCATACTGAAATTCATGCCACTGAATTACTCAGAATTAAAAAACAAGAAGCGTACAAATCGATACCAAAGGCGAAACGTATTCAGGTTTTAAAACGATATGCAGAAAGTTTACCTGAAATATTTCCCAATGCTGTGTTTTTAACAGTAAATCATATTAAGCAGTTTGATAAATCAGATGATACAATTCCTGAAAAAGCATGGCAGGAATTATTGGTAAAATACCAGCAATTTTTATCAGGAAAAAAAGAGAAAGGAATGTTAATTGCTGATGAGGGGAATGAACGAAGACTAAGAAACATGTTACGAAATTTGAGAAAAGAAATTTCATTAAATCAGGTTATTGAAGATTTTTCTCACCGAAGTTCTAAAGCATCTTATTTTATTCAAACGGTAGATGTGATTGCCTTCTTGCTATATAAAAAAACATACCCGAAAGGTTCTGCCAAAAAGTATAATCTTGATTTACTATTCGACTGTTTTAGCGCACTCGTATTAGATTAGGATATATGCAGGTGAAAAAGAAAAGCCCCGGTTTCAAACCGAGGCTCAAATATTTTTGATTTTCGCTACCCGATAGAGGCATGTAAGCCAAACCCGGCAGCAAAACAAAAGTACAAAACAATTGTGACTTCAAAATAAAAAACTGATTTTTCTTTGAAATAAATCGCTCACTTCACCTCAAGAAAATTGTGCTACGGCTGTGTTGTATTTAGATAAGGATAGTGCTTTCTTTATTGAATAACTGACTGGCAAACTTGCGTATGGTGCGCACAAATTGATAGAATAATTTAAAAGAATAGGATTAGGTAGAATATAAGAGAAACGATAGCGTCCGCTATCGCCTGGCTTATTACCTGCTCAGGCTTGTATAAATTTTTCCGGTTTCTGAATCATAAAAAAGAAGGAGATTATTTTCATAGGATCGTTTTACAAAAACAAACCAAAGAAGGCTTGTTAAATATTGTAACGGAGTTTCATTGGATGGAATTACTCCATTATGAAGTAACCGTGAAAACTGCAATGGTTACTGATACTTTCAGGTTGTCTGATGGGCAGTTTGCGGTTCGTCTAAATGACTCCGGTTGTGTTATCTTGAAAATGGAAAACAATAAACCGCGTGAAGTGGTTCAGCTATAAATATTTTTTTAGACCTTAAAAAAAGTAATAATTTTATAAAATATTGATAAGGTAGGGGAAAAAGCTGGACAGCCATTTTTTATGGCAGGCGTTTTAACTGAACAGCCTTATTTTTTTGAAGCCACTTTTGAGTGGCTTTTTTTATACATGCTGGATTTATTATTTAATCTGGTTTAGTTTACTCGCCATGGCTCGATAGACTGGAATGATCTAATCGGAAAATCTTAGCTAATACTCGCACTAAGAAAAAATAGAAGCGTAGGTTTTTTTCTTTCTTAAACCTTGTATGCTATTTAACATAGAAGTTAGTTATAAGTGTTTTTCAATGCCTTGGGGTCGGTTATTGCGATTTTATCATTCCTTTTTCCCAAGCTGTATTTCTGGGAAAATCGCAATAACCGACCCCCAACCCGTGCGTTCGTGCGCACACACTACAGACCATTGAAAAACAATTATAACTCAATATTATGTTACTTCGTTAGCCTCTGTGTAGGGGCAATGCTAATTTGCGCAAGCGCATTGCCACGGTGTGGGCAGAAAAGTAGAAAGAAAAAAAGGAATAGGTAAGCGAGAGTAGCGAGCAGGATTTCGCACCGTTTCGTATATTGGATTATGATAAATACAAATGATTTTCAAAAAATGATAGACGGAGAGATGGAAGGTGTTTATAAGTCTAACAAAAAAACAGAGAAGTCTAAAGTTGTACAATTTTGGACTTCAACAATACTATCTATAGTAGCAATAGCTATTTCTATATCGGCGTTGCTATTACAATGGAGGCAATCACAAGAAATACAACGAATAAAAATATTACCAGATACAGTGCGTATAGTTGAACCTTTAAATTATAAAGAGGTTCCCATTCCCAAAAAAGATTCCAGTAGTAAGTAATACTCGCACCAATCAAAAATAGAAGCGTTGGCTTTTTTCTTTCTACTTTTCGCTGTGTACGATTTAACATAATATTAATTATAGGATAATAGTTAAATTCTGATATGCAGAATTTGTGGATGAAAACATAACCTGCACTACAGAGTAACTGGTTGATATACAACTATATATCTGCCTCCCAAAAAATATCTTCATTTCTTTATCATTATTTCCAGAAACCTTTCTACCTTTGTTAACTAAATGGTTAAACCATATGGATAATCATACACAAACAGATATCGGTACAGAACAAAAAATTCTGCTGGCTGCCCGAAAGATCTTCTTTCAGAAAGGTCTTGCCGGTGCCCGTATGCAGGATATCGCAAATGAGGCCGGAATCAATAAAGCATTATTACATTATTACTTCCGCAGCAAAGACCAGCTTTTCGAAACCATCTTTAAAGAAAGCGCCGGAAGGTTTATACCCAGGGTTAAACAAATCCTGACCTCTGAGGATTCATTCTACCAGAAAATAGAAAGCTTCTGCACAGAATACATCACCATGGCAATTACAAATCCCTTTATTCCCATGTTCGTACTAAGCGAGGTAAACAATAAACCCGATGACTTTCTCCAGAAACTGTTTAGTGGAAGTCCACCAGACCTTTCCCTTTTCAAAAAACAACTGGAAAATGAAATAAAAGCAGGACATGTTCGTCCCATCCAGATGGAACAACTGCTCATGAGCATGCTGGGGATCTGTATTTTCCCCTTTCTAAGCAGACCCATTCTCAATTCACTTTTCAACATTAATAATGAACAGTTTATGCAGCTAATGGAAGAAAGAAAAAAAGCAGCAACTGAATTTATTTTACAAGCAATCCGTCAATAATTTTTTTTATGCGCTATTTAACTAAATGGTTAATTTTTTTACTCCTCACGCTACCAGCAGTAAATTTACTTGCCCAGGCACCATTACAACTGGAGTCGGTATACCAAAAAGCCAGGGAAAAATATCCCCTCTTACAGCAGAAAAAACTGGTACAACAAACCGCCGCACTGAGTATCGATAACCTTACCAAAGGTTTCCTTCCTCAAATCAGTATCAACGGACAAGCATCCTACCAGTCTGAAGTTACTGCGGTGAACATCTCATTTCCCGGTGTTAACATCACCCCTTTGAGTAAAGACCAGTATCGTTTAACCGCCGATGTTTCGCAGCTTCTATATGATGGTGGACTCAACAAGCAACAACAGACTTTACAAGAAATGAACGCTGTTGTTGAAGACCAGAAACTGGAAGTAGAACTCTATAAACTTAAAGAACGAATTACGCAAGTCTACCTCAGTATACTCTACCTCGATGCTCAATTAAAACAGGTTGAACTGCTTACAGCCGATATAGAAACAGGCATGAAAAAAGTGCAGGCACAGGTAGAAAATGGTACTGCTTTTAAATCGGGTTACAATGCCCTTAAAGCAGAAAAATTAAAGACACTGCAACGTTGCATTGAACTGAAAGCATCCAGAAAAGGTCTCGTATCTGTGCTCGGTCTATTTATGCAGGAAACATTGCCTGAGGATATTAGTCTGCAGCAACCTGTTATGACATCAATCGCTGATACCGCGGATATTGTTCGTCCGGAGATAGGCCTGTTTCAACAGCAACAAAAATTACTCCAACAACAACGTTCCTTAATTGATATCCGCAATAAACCAAAAGCCAGTGCTTTTTTACAGGCTGGATATGGAAGGCCAGGACTGAATATGTTGAAGAATTCTTTCGAACCATTTGGTATTGGTGGATTAAGATTTACCTGGTCTTTGAATGGTTTCTATACATCTGCTAAAGAGAAAAAGATCAGCAACATTCAAATGCAAACCGTACAAATTCAGCAGGAAACTTTTATGCTGCAAACACGTACACAGTTTACCCAACAGGAAGCTGAAATCGCAAAATTGCAACAGTTGATTGCCACCGATCAGGAAATCATCGACCTAAGACTTTCTGTAAAAGAAGCATCCAGCGCACAACTTGAAAATGGAGTCATAACAGCAAACGATTATCTACGTGAAGTAAATGCAGAAGATCAGGCACGTCAGCAAATGGCTACACATAAAATACAATTATTACAGGCTCAGGCAAACCTCCGGCTTATTTCCGGTCATTAATACAATACTTACAAAACATCTATATGAAAATTAGAAACTTAATTGTTGGATCAGCTACACTCCTTCTCCTCGCCTCCTGCAAAAATGGCGACAGCAAATTTGATGCTCAGGGCACTTTTGAAGCCGATGAAGTACTCGTATCTGCAGAAATTCCGGGTAAACTCAGCTCTTTCACCATACAGGAAGGCGATACCCTACAGGCTGGCGCTATTGTTGGCCAGGTAGATGCACTGAATCTTTCTTTACAAAAAGAACAGGTGCAGGCTTCTATCAATGCACTTTCACAAAAAACAATGGACGAACAACCTCAATTACAATTACTGAAAGATCAGATAGCGGTTCAGGAAACCCAATTTCAAAATCTTTCCAAAGAAAAAAACAGGATTGAACGTCTCCTGAAAATGGATGCCGCTACCGGTAAGCAACTTGATGATATCAACTATCAAATCGATGCACTACAAAAACAAATGGTACTTACCAAACAGCAGGTTGCGGTGCAGTTAAACAATATCCGTACCCAAAACCGCAGTATTTTAAGCGAGGCAGACCCATTGAAAATTCGTGCGGAACAAATAGATGATCAGATCAAACGTGCATCCATCACCAACCCCATTTCCGGAACCGTACTCAACAAATATGTGGAACAGGGAGAAATTACAACGGTAGGTAAAGCATTGTACAAAATCGCTGACCTGAGCACCATTACGCTACGAACCTATCTAACCGGAAACCAATTGCCTGGTATCAAACTTGGTCAACAGGTTACCGTGTATACCGACAACGGCAAAAACGATTACGATAAACATACCGGTACTATTAGCTGGATCTCAGATAAAGCAGAGTTTACCCCAAAAACGATCCAGACCAAAGAAGAAAGGGCCAACCTGGTTTACGCTGTTAAGATAAGGGTAAAGAACAATGGCTTCCTTAAACTAGGCATGTACGGTGAAATCACTTTTTCAAAATAAAAGCATGAACAACGGCGTCATCATTCAGGATGTATCAAAACAATACGGAACCAAAAAACAAACGGTTCAGGCATTGTCTGATATATCGCTTAACATAGCTTCAGGAGAACTATTTGGATTAATTGGTCCGGACGGAGCCGGTAAAACCACTTTGTTTCGCATCCTCACTACCCTTTTACTGGCAGATAAAGGAACAGCAACTGTAGCAGGTTATGATGTGGTGAAAGATTACAAGGCAGTCAGAAGAATTGTAGGTTATATGCCCGGTAAGTTCTCCCTGTACCAGGATCTCACAGTAGAAGAAAATCTCCAGTTTTTTGCGACCATCTTTCATGCATCTGTTGAAGCCAATTACCACCTTATCAAGGATATATACGAACAAATTGCTCCTTTCAAAGACAGACGTGCCGGAAAATTGTCTGGGGGTATGAAACAAAAACTGGCACTTTGCTGTGCATTGATTCATGAACCCAAAGTGCTGTTTCTTGATGAACCTACAACTGGTGTAGATGCTGTTTCCAGAAATGAATTCTGGGATATGCTGCAATTATTGAAACAAAAAGGCATTACCATCATCGTTTCAACACCATATATGGATGAAGCCAGCAGGTGCGACAGGGTTGCATTAATTCAAAATGGGAAAATACTACAGGTTAATACACCCTCGGCAATTATCGCAGGTTTTACCAATCCGCTTTTAGCGATTAAGAGTCCGGAAATGCTCCCACTCTTAAAACAACTAAAAAACATACCCGGCATATTAAACGCATATCCATTTGGCGAATACCATCATGCCGTATTGGAACCAGGCACTACCCTGCCCTTTTTAGGAAATGATATTGAAGTGAAATCAGCCATTCCAAATATAGAAGATTGTTTCATCCAGTTAATGCAACATCATGCTTAAAGAAAAAGCCATCACCGCAGAAAAGCTTACCAAAAAATTTGGCGATTTCGTAGCCGTAAATGCCATTTCGTTTGAAGTTGACAAGGGCGAAATATTTGGTTTCCTAGGAGCCAATGGAGCTGGCAAAACCACTGCCATGCGTATGTTCTGCGGTTTGTCGAAACCCAGCTCCGGTAAGGCTACTGTTGCCGGACTCGACATTTACAACGACAACGAAACCATCAAGCAACGGATTGGATATATGAGTCAGAAATTCTCCTTATATGAAGACCTGACCGTGAAAGAGAATATCCGATTCTTTGGTGGCATTTATGGTAAAAGCGATGCCTATATTAAATCAGAAACAGCTAATCTTTTACAACAACTAGAACTTGAAGCACAGGCAGATACATTGGTAGGTGCATTACCTCTGGGTTGGAAGCAGAAGCTTGCTTTTTCAGTAGCCATCTTTCACCAACCTGATATTGTTTTTTTAGATGAGCCCACAGGTGGCGTAGATCCGGTAACCCGACGCGAATTCTGGAACATGATCTACGAGGCAGCCGCAAAAGGAATTACCGTTTTTGTTACCACCCATTACCTCGATGAAGCAGAGTATTGCAACAGGGTAAGCATAATGGTAGATGGCGTGATCGCTGCATTGGATACGCCTGCAGCATTAAAAAAACAATTCAATGCCAAAGGAATGGATGAAGTATTCCAGCAGTTAGCTAGAGGCGCAAAAAGAAACGATAATTAACCAGTGCATTATGAAGCAATTCCTGAGTTTTGTTAAAAAAGAATTCCTGCATATCCTTCGGGATAAACGTACCCTTTTCATTTTATTGGGTATGCCGATTGTGCAGATCATCATATTTGGTTTTGCCTTAACCAATGAGGTTAAAAATGAAGGCATTGCCGTACTAGATCTTTCCAAAGACCTAAGTTCCAATGCCCTGGTTAAAGAAATGGATGCCAGCAGGTATTTTGAGCTTAAGGAAAATCTGCAACGCTACGATCAGATAACTGAAGCTTTTCATAAAGGATCTATTAAGCTGGCTCTGGTAATTGCACCCGGATTTGATGAGCAACTCCGACATACCAACCTGGCTCAGGTACAGTTAATAGCAGATGCTAGTGACCCAAACCTGGCCAACACAATGGTAAACTATGCCAGTGCCATCATTCAACAATTTCAGGGAAATATTTTCCCGCAACAGCAGTCTAAATACCAGATACAAACCGAAACCAGGATGCTGTACAATCCTCAGTTAAAAGGGGCGTACAATTTTGTGCCGGGTGTAATGGCGATGGTATTATTGATGGTTTGTACAATGATGACAGCTATTACCATCGTAAAAGAAAAAGAAACTGGCACTATGGAAATCATGCTGGTATCTCCCTTGGTTCCATTCAGCATTACGCTTGCTAAAGCGGTACCCTACTTATTGTTATCCATTGTAAACATTATCAGTATTCTATTATTAAGTGTATATGTATTGGACGTTCCTATAAGAGGCAGTGTGCTACTTTTAATAGGTATGAGTATCCTGTTTACCATGGTATCTCTTTCTTTAGGACTATTAATCTCTTCCCGCGCAGCCTCTCAACAAACAGCTATGTTCGTTTCACTGGTGGGTATGTTTTTACCAACTGTTATGTTCAGCGGCTTTATGTTCCCCATTGAAAATATGCCCCGTCCATTACAAGTGATCTCGAATATCGTACCGGCAAAATGGTTTTATATCATCGTAAAATCAGTAATGATCAAGGGTGTAGGCTTTAGCGCTATTTGGAAGGAGGCTTTGATATTAGCTGGCATGTGTACTTTTTTCCTTGCCATGGCTATTCGCAACTTTAAAATCAGACTGGCATGAGAACATTAAGATTTTTACTACAAAAAGAGTTCCGACAGATTTTTCGCGACCCATCTATATTGCGTATCATCTTTATGATGCCTATTATTCAACTCATTATCCTGCCAATGGCAGCAGATTATGAGATGAAAAACATCAATCTGGTCGTAACCGATCATGATCATTCTACCTATTCCAATCAACTCATCCAAAAAATAACCGCATCTGGTTACTTTAAACTGGTCGACATTAATAATAGTTACAATCAATCATTACAGGATGTAGAATTGGATAAAGCTGATTTGATCTTAGAAATCCCGGTTGCTTTTGAAAAAAAGCTGATCCGGGAAAACAATAGCAACACTTTTATCGCAGTAAATGCCATTAATGGTACCAAGGGTAATTTAGGGGCTGCCTATATCAGAACAATTATACAGGACTATAACCAGGAAATCAGGACAAAACTTCAGCCATTTTCAGGTATTTCGCCCCAACCACAAATTGCCATTACTTATGCCAACTGGTTCAATCCACAAATGAATTATAAGTTCTTTATGGTTCCGGGTATCCTGGTATTATTGTTAACCATGGTAGGTGCAAACCTAACCGCCATCAATATCGTTAGGGAAAAAGAAATAGGCACAATAGAGCAGATCAATGTAACACCGATCCGTAAACATCATTTTATACTGGGTAAACTCATCCCCTTCTGGATTTTGGGTTTGATAGTGATGACGCTCGGATTTGTCATTGCCAGGGTAATATATGGCATTACGCCTGCAGGAAGTTTCCTGACCATCTATGCATTTGCAGCAGTTTACCTGTTGGCGGTACTTGGACTTGGGCTCCTTGTTTCTACCTATTCAAATACCCAACAACAGGCAATGCTTGTATCCTTTTTTATCATGATGATATTTGTACTGATGGGTGGTTTATACACCAGTATCAGCAGTATGCCAGAATGGGCACAATGGATTACACGTCTGAATCCGGTAAGTTATTTTATTGAAGTAATGCGTATGGTAGTGCTGAAAGGCAGTACAATGAAAGATATATTACCCCAGTTTTTTACCATTACCGGCTTTGCCATTGTATTAAATGGTTGGGCAGTTTGGAATTACCGAAAAAGGGCCTGATAAACCTAAGCTGAATTTCAAGTAACCACTTCAATACATTAACAGATTATTATGTGTATAACTAATAGAAGTATACGCAGTATTTCAAATGAATTTTAATAAATTTAAATACATGATTGTTGCTCAATTGCACAATCGTGTATACCATGCTTCAACCTACCACTGCTGCCCCACATGCCAGAAACGGAAAGAACCTGTTATTTGTAATACTGGCTTGCCTCCCAATAGTCTTTAATGCCTGTAAACAAAAGGAGAAACTGGTAAAAATTGATCCTGCATTCAGCAGGTATGTGGAAGCTTATACTTCGGGGGTAGTATCAAAGAAAGCAACCATCACCATCAAACTGGCTGCTGGTGTAGTGGTTGCACATACACTCAATGAACCAGTGAAAGAGGAGCTTATTCAATTTTCACCTGCCGTGAATGGTACAGCTATCTGGACAGATCAACGTACCATTCAATTCACTCCGGAAAAAACATTTGAACCAGATCAGTTATATACTGTTTCTTTTCACCTCAATAAACTGATTGATCTCCCCAAACAATTCAGCAAATTTCAATTCAATATTCAAATCATTAAACCTGCCTATCAGGTAGAAGATTATGGACTTACCAGCTATGGCAAAGACAGTATGAGTTATACTGGCAGACTCATCACTTCCGATTTTGAATCTGTTGAATCGGTTGAGAAAATGATTGAGGCAGACTACAACCCATCTACCACAAAAATAAAATGGACACATAATGAAGCTGCCCGTACACATGATTTCCAGGTTGATGGAATAAAAAGAAAAAACAGTGAAGGAAAGCTTCAGCTCAACTGGAACGGTAACCCGATAAAATCAGATTATAAAGGGAATAAAACCATTGCTATTCCTGCAGCAGGAGATTTTAAAGTGATAAACATGCGGGTTGTGCAGGGTAATGAACAATATGCCCTCATTCAATTCAGCGATCCGCTGAAAACAGTACAGGTACTGGAAGGACTGGTTGGCATTAACCAACTCGAAGGGTTAAGTTTTACCATTTCCCACAATGAAATAAAAGTCTATAACAGCGGACAGATGGAAGGCAATCACACCATCTATATCAATGCAGGAATACAAAATGAATGGGGTGATAAACTGCAGAAAAGTCTAACAGGAAATCTCTTTTATGAAAACCGTCTACCCTCCGTTCAAATGAAAGGACAAGGTGTGTTCTTACCAAATAGCGGCGGAAAGGTGATTATGCCATTTGAAGCGACCAACCTGAATGCGGTAGACATATCCATCATACGAATTTATGAAACAAATGTTCCCTCTTTTCTTCAGTATAATCAATTAAATGGAAGCGATGATCTCCGACGTGTTGGATCTCCTGTTGCAGAAGCTACTTTAAGACTGGATACGGATCCTTCTGTTGATCTGCATAAAAAGAATCGTTTTTTCCTTGATCTTGATCAATACATAAAAACAGATCCTGGTGCCATTTATCGGGTAAAAATTGCATTCAGGCCCTCCTACTCTATTTACGCATGCCCGGAAAAATTAACGGGAGATAATAAAACAGATATCAATGAGTACTCCTATTATTATGAAGATGTAGACGATGACAGAGAATTTTGGTATCGATATGATGAATATTATCCTTACGGATATGATTGGAACGAAAGACAAAACCCATGTAACAAAGCTTACTATAACGGTGAAAGATTTGTAAGCAGAAACGTCATCGCCACCAATATGGGTGTAATCGCAAAAAGAAATGCAGACAACAGTTTCTTTATCGCTGCGCATAACCTGATAGACGTATCCTCTATTGCCAATGCCAACATTACCTTACTCGATTACCAACAACAGGTAGTTGGTAAGGGTACAACGGGCAGCGACGGAACAGTTACCATTGAAGCAAAAAGAAAACCTTTTTTACTGATCGCACAAAAGGATAAAGAAAAAACTTATCTGCGTATCGATGATGGCACCAATCTGCCGGTATCGAAATTTGATGTAGGTGGTGTAGAAGTAACCAAAGGAATCAAGGGTTTTATTTTTGGTGAAAGAGGCGTATGGCGGCCTGGGGATAGTCTATTCCTGACCTGTATGATTTACGATAAACTGGCAACCTTACCCGAAGGGCATCCAGTAGAACTGGAATTATTTACACCTCAAGGACAGCTTTATAAAAAATCAATACTTCCCTATACAAACACAGGCATTCATGTATTCCGTTTAATGACTGATGCCAGTGCCCCTACCGGAGGGTGGAACTGCAAAGTTAAAGTGGGCGGTGCCGTATTCAGTAAGCGACTGAAAATCGAATCAATCATGCCCAATCGGATGAAACTCGATCTTCAGTTTGATAATATGAAGTACCTGAGTAAAGCCAACCCTGTTGCCGGAACTTTATCAGCAAAATGGTTATTTGGGGCCGCTGCCAAACAACTCAAAGCAAAAGTGGACGCACAATTCTATAAAAACAATAATCCGTTCCCGGCATTTACAGGATATAGTTTTGAAGATCCTACCAATAGCTTTTCGCCACAATCAACCACTTTGTTTGATGGTAAACTAAACGCTGAAGGACAAGCTTCCGTGAAATCGAGTTTTAATATGGAAGAAACGGCACCGGGATTATTAACGGCCAATTTAACGGTGAGGGTGTTTGAACCAGGAGGTAATTTCAGTATCGATAATTTCTCCATCCCCTACCACCCTTATTCCAGTTATGCAGGATTGAAAGCACCAAAGGGTAATGAATACTCAGGTGTATTGCCTGCTGGCAAAACCCATTCCTTTCAGGTTGTTGATCTTGATAATAATGGCAATCCAGTGAACGGAAACACCGAAATGGAAATGCGTTTGTATAAACTACAATGGCGTTGGTGGTGGGATAATGCTTCCGGCGATCTTAAAAACTTTTCAGAAGACAGCTACAATAAACCCGTTAATACCAAAACCATCACTTTAAACAATGGTAAGGGTAATTATCCCTTATTCTTTAAGGAAGGTGAATTTGGCCGCTTTATGTTACTGGTGAAGGATAAAAGAAGTGGTCATATTTCAGGACAAGTTTTTCATGTTACAGACGATGATATGCCTAATACCGAAGGCATGGATAATAGCTCGATCACCATGCTTTCTCTGAGTTCGGATAAAACAAGTTATCAAACTGGACAAAAAGTAAATATTGCGATCCCTACCAGTGAATCGGGCAAAGCCATCATAAGTATTGAAAACGGTAGTAAAGTACTGAAGACATTTCAGGTAGATGCACAAAAAGGGAAAACCAATTTCAGTTTCGTAGCCACAGAAGAAATGTCGCCAAATGTTTATGTGCATGTTAGTTTATTACAACCACATGCACAAACGGTTAACGATCTTCCGATACGTATGTATGGCGTAATTCCAATAATGGTAGAAGACAAGGCAACCATATTAAAACCCGTAATTAGGGTAAAAGATGTACTTAAGCCGGAAGAGCAAAGCAGCATCACTGTTGCTGAAGCAAATGGCAATGCTATGAATTATGTGATTGCTATTGTTGATGAAGGTTTGCTTGACCTTACCCGTTTTAAAACCCCTGATCCTCACCAGTCATTTTTCGCCAAAGAAGCATTGGGCGTTAAGAGCTGGGATGTATATGATTACATAATTGGAGCATGGGGAGGTGAGTTACAACGAATATTGACCATTGGTGGTGATGCTGATGCCGAGCTTGCTTCAAAAACAAGAAGGGCCAATCGTTTTAAACCGGTGGTTAAATTCATGGGGCCCTTCAGTACCAATGGAAAATCTACAACCCACCAGTTTCAGTTACCTCCGTACATGGGCGCTGCAAGGGTAATGGTAATAGCCAGTAATAAAAACAGGTTTGGCATGGCTGAAAAATCAGTCCAGGTAAAAAAGCCCCTGATGTTATTATCAACAATGCCAAGGGTTTTAGGTCCATCAGAAGAAATTCAAATTCCGGTAACCGTATTCGCAACCAGTACTCAAATAAAAAAAGTAAGGGTACAAATTGAAAGCAATCCTTTTATTGAAGCTGCAGGTACGCAAGAACTAAATTTCACTGGCACAGGCGAACAGGTGGCTACATTTACAGCAAGGGTTAAAAACAAAACAGGAATCGGCAAAGTAAAATTCACAGCTCAATCAGGAAATGAAAAAGATGCGCAGGAAATTGAAATAGATATCCGAAACCCGAATCCGGTTATTACACAGACACAGGAAATGACTTTGCAACCGGGAGCCAGTTGGAAATCTATTGTTGATGCAATTGGTGATGGAATATCCAGTAATACAATACTTGAAATTTCATCCATCCCATCCATACAATTACAAAAACATTTAAACTACCTTATTCAGTATCCACATGGTTGTATTGAGCAAACTACATCCGCTGTTTTTCCGCAATTGTATCTGGCTCAATTGATGGAACTCACGGATCAGCGTAAAAAAGAAATGGCCAAAAACATCCAGGCTGGAATTAATAAAATACAACATTTCCAAACTTCCAGTGGTGGCTTTGGTTATTGGCCAGGTGGAAATGATGATGAATGGGGCACCAATTATGCCGGACATTTTCTCCTTGAAGCCAGTTCAATGGGGTATCAGGTTCCAACATCTGTAATGCAGCAATGGAATAGCTATCAGCGCAAAAAAGCCAATGCCTGGAACATGACACAAGCACCCTATTATGGTTCAGACCTTACACAAGCTTACCGCTTATACTTACTGGCATTGAATAAGTCGCCCGAACTCGGTGCAATGAATAAATTGAAAGAATACAAATTCATTCGCCCTGAAACAAAATGGCGACTCGCAGCGGCATATCAGTTAATTGGTCAACCAAAAATAGCCCTTGAACTGATCAATGGACTACCAACCAGTTTCGAAAACAGGACTGATTGGGGGCCCAGTTATGGCAGTAGTTTAAGAGACCAGGCAATGGTTCTCGAAACCGTTACATTAATGAATAGAAGAACAATGGCAGATCAATTGGTAAGATCAATTGCAGCTTCTTTATCTCAAGATAATTGGTACAGTACACAAACTACTGCTTATAGTTTATTGTCTATTGCAAAATACAGTGGTAGTAATGCTTCAAAAGATATAAAAATTGATGCGGCGGTGAAAAATAATGAGCAACGTAGTACCATACGTTCTTCATCCACCCTATCACAATTAAACCTTAACCGAAAAGCAGGTAAAGCAGGCGTTGAAATAAACAACAATGGGAAAAATGTTCTTTATGTGCGCATTATTAATACCGGACAACCTTTTAGTACATCCACAACACCACCGGTGAATAACCCATCGATATTACAGGTTGCAGCTCAATACATGAATACAGCAGGTGAAACTATTGATCCTACGGTATTGAAACAAGGAACTGATTTTGTAGCGAAAGTAACGATCAAAAATCCGGGTTACAGAGGTCATTATGCACAAATGGCTTTATCGCAGTTATTCCCCGGAGGATGGGAAATACTGAATACCCGCTTATTTGATCAGGAAGGTATATTCAAATCTTCAGAGTCAGATTATATGGACATCAGAGACGACAGGGTCTATCATTATTTTGGTTTAAAGCCCGGAGAAAGCAAAACATTTTATGTACAGCTTAATGCCGCTTACCTTGGAAAGTATTATTGGGCAGGTGTGTATTGCGATGCGATGTATGATCATACAATAAGTGGCGGTACAGGTGCTAAATGGGTTACGATAGAATGAAAATGATTGCGTTTGTAAAAAACATGCTGGCTAAAATTCAACACATAAGCTTTCGATTGATAGAGCGAATAAAAAAATGGTCGCTCAGAAAAAAGATAAGTGTAGGGATTGTATTGCTATTATTTGGTTGGTTTCTGTTAGCCTTGCCAGGAAAATTATTTACTTCTCCCACTAGTTTTGTATTAACGGATGCAAATGGGGTTTTACTAAGCGCAGCAATCGCTTCTGACGGGCAATGGCGATTTCCTTATAACCCAACGGTGCCGGAGAAATTCAGGCAATGCATTATGGTGCAGGAAGATAAAAGATTTATGTACCATCCGGGTGTAGACCCTATTGCAATGGTAAGGGCCATCCGTCAGAATATTGGAAAAGGCGGCGTTCATAGTGGTGCAAGTACCCTCACCATGCAGGTTATCCGCTTACATAAAAAAAATAACCGGAGAAGCATCTGGAATAAATTACAGGAAACCATTTTAGCCATACGCTTAGAATGCAGTTATCGTAAAAAAACAATAATGGCCATGTATGCATCCAATGCACCTTTTGGCAGTAATGTAGTTGGTTTAGATGCTGCAGCCTGGCGATATTACGGTAGAGACGCGCAGTTATTAAGTTGGGGTGAAATGGCCGCACTAGCTGTATTACCAAATGCACCATCACTGGTGCACCCGGGCAAGAACCGGGAGATATTATGGCAAAAAAGAAATCAATTACTCGATAAGCTGGTTGCAGCAAAAACAATTGATCAGACAACTGCCGATCTTGCCAAACTTGAGCCACTTCCGGGTAAACCAAAAGCTTTACCACAGCTTACTCCTCACCTGCTGGATTATTTCAGGAAAAATTATGCTTCTTTAGAAAAAGTGCAGAAAGACTTACCCACAGGTATTTCAACTACGATCGACAGTAAATTACAGCTTCAACTGATACAACTGACCAACCAATACCATGACCAACAAAAAGGCAATCAGATCAATAATATTGCCGCCATGGTTGTTGAAAATAATTCAGGAAATATATTGGCATACCTGGGCAATATTTATCGTCCATCTGATCCGGCACTGGAAAGTCATGTAGATGTTTTGCAGTCGCCCAGAAGTCCGGGCAGCACCTTAAAACCTTTACTCTATGCAGCCATGTTAAGTGGAGGTGATATCATGCCAACACAACTGATTCCTGATATACCCACCCAGATTGGCGGATACTCACCTCAGAATTTTGACCTTGGTTTCGATGGTGCTGTTCCTGCCCAGCTTGCACTTGCCAGAAGTCTCAATATTCCTGCGGTTAAAATGTTGCAGCAATATAAATACCAACGGTTTTATGACTTGTTAAAACAGGCAGGTTTTCAAACGCTAGGGCAACCGGCAGATTTTTATGGACTTAGTCTTATTCTTGGTGGTTGTGAAATCACCCCATTTCAATTGGCGGGTGTTTATAGCAGCATGGCCAGAATGTACCAACACCAGCAGCAAAATAAACAACAATGGAATAGTAAAGATTGGTTCATGCCCAATTATATAGATGCAAAAAAATCGAATCTTCCAATTGGTGGGCAGCATAGCACCCAAAGATTATTTGATTATCCCTCCATGTATCAGATGTTTAATGCTATGACGGAAGTGATGCGCCCAAATGAAGAAGGTTTATGGAGTCAGTTTAACTCAGCACAAAAGATAGCCTGGAAAACAGGCACCAGTTTTGGGTTTCGCGATGGATGGGCAATAGGACTTACCCCGAAATATTGTGTGGTTATCTGGATGGGAAATACCACTGGCGAAGGCAGACCAGGACTTATAGGCATTCAAACAGCAGCACCTCTTATGTTTGATATTTTCAGACTGCTTCCAAAATCAAATTGGTTTCAACATCCTGCCGGAGGATTTCATTATATACCTGTCTGTAAAAAATCTGGGTTCAAAGCAGGTAAAGATTGCTCATTACAAGATACTGTTATGGTTGGTGAAGGCGGGCTGGTTACAGGAAATACCTGTTCCTACTGCAGAATTATACACCTCGATAGAACAGGGCAATACAGGGTAAGTACACAGTGTGAAGAACCCCAACTCATGCAACATAAATCCTGGTTTACCCTTCCACCAACAATGGAATATTATTACAAAGTGCAAAATCCTTCTTACCAGGTTTTACCACCTTATGTAAAAGGTTGTGAACCCGAAACACAAAAAATATTGGATTTTATCTATCCGGAAGAAGGCAACAAAATTTATATACCGCTTGAAATGTCTGGAGAGAGAGGAAATGTAATATTTAAAGCTACCCACTCAATCGCAGGGATGAAATTGTATTGGCACCTGGATGAACAGTTTGTATCGACGACAGATAAAATACATCAATTATCCATCAACCCATCTCCCGGCAAACACAGGATTACTATTATCGATGAAATGGGTAACAATGCTATACGAAACTTTGAAATCATACAACATTGAAGTAGTTATTATACTGAACTTTTTGTAACTTGTTCATATGCGTAATTATGATAACCTCGTTGAAGCGATCAAAGACCTTAAATCATCCGGATATACTACGGATTTTAACCTTGCATTCGACCAGATCAAATGCCTTGAAACCGGAGTTTGTCTATTACCAGCTCAATTTGAAATTGTAGCACACCATCGATTTGAAGGCGATACAGATCCGGGAAACTCCAGCATACTTTATGTAATTGAATCTCATGATCATAAAATAAAAGGCATACTCATCAGTGCCTATGGTGTTTACAGTGATCCTGTGAATGATGAAATGATTCGTAAGCTTACCATCAATGAATAATTTATCCAGTTGCAACAAACTACCCTGTCAAGTCTTTAAAATTTCGGTCAAATTCCCTCAAAAAAAAGCGATCCCTCATAAATGAAGAATCGCTACAGACCTATAAAACCAGACTCAAATGACTACTGACTAATATATCCTGAACTTAATGGGTAAACTGAAATAGCTTTTTACATTGCGTCCCTTAATCTGACCCGGATTCCATCTAGGCATTTTAGATACAACCTTTAAAGCCGCTTCGTCCAACCCATATCCTGCCTCTTCTCCATTAATATAAGGTGTATAAATAACACCCATTTCGTCTACTGCAAAATTTACCACCAAATTACCTTCTGCTCCATTATCAAGAGCCATCGGTGGATATACAATATTCTCCTGAATAAATTTAGTCAACGCCTTCTCACCTCCCGGATAAGATGGTTTAACTTCTGTGCGATAGTAAATCCCTTTTGTATCCATCTCTATCATCATGCCAGCATAGGCATCTTCAAGCGATTGGTTTCGCTCCACTATAATTTCACCCCTGCCATTTTTTTTCTGTGGATTTACAACTGCTTTACCACTTGTAATAATGGTTGTTACTTTGGTAGTGGTAGTTGTTACCGTTCCTGCTGCTGCTTTTTTCAGCGAATCTGCTAACAAAGAATCTTTCACCAACTCTTCCGGATTTTTACCTGTTTTGCAGGCACTCATTGAAATTATACCCGCTATTGCGACTAACAGGTAGCATCCAGGTTTAAACGTAACATTGTTCTTTAACTTATTTTGATAAAACATATTTAAATAAGGAGAAAAAATCAGGCATAAAACCAGATCTTCATCCAAAGGCAAAATTGCATGTTTCCTTTTTTCTTTCTTTATACATCTGCCGTTATAAATTACATATTTCACAGGATGGAAATGTTTACAGGAATTATTCAACATAGGCCATGAGACGAATAAATCTTACTGTCACCTTCCTAGTGTAACCAATGGAAACTTTATCCTTTTCACTTTTGGCTACTCTTTCATACATTCGACTAAACAAATATTATCACATGCTCCACCGTCGTAATTTTCTGCAGATAAGCTCATTTGGCTTAACAGCACTGGGTTTCACTTCATTTAGGGGGAAAATAAACGCAAAGAAACCCCTGGTACTTTCTACCTGGGATGCAGGTATTGCTGCCAATAAGGCGGCCTGGAATGTGCTTAAAGCCGGTGGAAGAGCATTGGATGCGGTGGAACAAGGCGTTAGGGTTACCGAAGCATCCCTGAACTGCTGTGTTGGGTTGGGAGCTAATCCAGACAGGGATGGATTTGTTACACTGGATGCCTGTATAATGGATGAATTCGCCAACTGCGGCAGCGTAGCTTTTCTGGAAAGAATCAAACATCCTATTTCTGTTGCAAGAAGAGTGATGGAAAAAACACCGCATGTAATGCTGGTAGGTGAAGGCGCACAACAGTTTGCAGTCGCAGAAGGCTTTCCGTTGGAAAAAAATGAACTCTCAGAATCCGCTAAAAAAGCATACGAAAACTGGCTTAAAAAAAGCGAGTATAAGCCAGTGATCAATATTGAAAACACAAAACGACAGGAAGCATTTGTGCCTGCTAAACTGGAAAACGGAGATTGGAACCATGATACAATTGGCATGATTGCCCTGGACGCCAATGGTAACCTGAGCGGTAGTTGTACTACCAGCGGAATGGGTTTTAAAATGAGGGGAAGAATTGGTGATTCGCCAATTATCGGAGCAGGTTTATATGTAGATAATGAAGTTGGCGCAGCAGTTGCAACCGGTCAAGGCGAAGACATTATCCGTATTTGTGGGGCACATACCATTGTTGAAATGATGCGTCAGGGACTGTCGCCAGAAGATGCCTGCAAAAAAGCAATGGAAAGATTATATAAAACAAAAGGACATGAAAAAGCTAAAGCCATACAAGCTGGTTTTATCGCTATTGCAAAAAATGGAGAATATGGAGGATATGCATTGCAAAAAGGATTTAATTATGCAGTTTGCCATGCTGATGATAAAAACTTCCTGGTTGATGCAAAACCTTTAATTTGATAAATTCCTTATCCCTGCTTCAGACTTAAATCCAAAGCAGGAATAAGGATTGAACTAAAAAAATTACATGTCATTACCCCTTGAAATATGTGTGTTTAACACCGCTACTGCAATCGCTGCTGCTGAAGCCGGCGCTGATAGGATTGAATTATGTGAAAACTATGCCAACGGTGGCACTACCCCTTCTTACGGTTATCTAAAAACGACCAGGGAAAAAGTAAGCATTCCTATTTTCCCGATGATACGACCAAGAGGCGGTGATTATTTTCACAGTGCAGAAGAAATTACAATCATTGCAAAAGACATTACACTTTGTAAAGAACTCGGTTTTGAAGGAGTGGTATTTGGTTTATTGAATCAGGATGGTACAGTTGATAAAATAAACACTGCCAGACTGGTAGAACTCGCCTACCCACTTGATGTAACCTTTCACCGTGCGTTTGATCGATGCAAGGATCCGCTTGAAGCATTGGAAACCATTATTGCCTGTGGTTGTACAAGAATCCTCACCAGCGGCCAGCACCCAAAAGCACCCGATGGAAAAACTTTGATAAGACAAATGGTAGAACAGGCTGATGACAGAATCATCATAATGCCCGGCAGCGGTATTAACAGCACTAATATTCAGGAGATGATAACCTATACCGGCGCTAAAGAATTTCATACTTCCGCCAGAATATTGCGACCATCTCAAACAACTTATACAAACCCTCTCATATCGGAAGATTTTAGTCAAGACTTTACAGATGTCAACGAAATTCGTAAACTTAAACAGTTGTTAAGCCAATAAATTGTAGTCTTTCAGCATAAATTGAAATACTAACTATGAATATCAGGGAAGCGCTAGCGCAGGAACATTCAAAAGAACAGGCACTTCGTATTGCCAATTATGCTATTCAAAATAAAAAGCAGTTCAAAGAGTTGATGAACTGTTATACAGCTCAAGACTACAGAATATCTCAAAGGGCAGCATGGAGTGTTAGCTGGGCAGCCAGGCATAAGCCATCTATGATTGCTCCCTATATAGGCGTACTGGTTAAACGACTACAGGAACCTGGTGTGCACGATGCTGTAATAAGAAATGCTGTAAGGGTTTTAGAAGAGATAGCTATTCCGGAGGAATTTCATGGAGAATTGATGAATTGTTGCTTTGCTTTTATTGAGAACCCGACAACCGCCGCTGCCATTAAAGCTTTTTCGTTAACGATATTATTCAATCTCTCCAAACAATACCCTGAGATAAAACATGAATTAAAGCTTATCATTGAAGAGCGATGGGATAGCGAAACGGCAGCTTTTAGAAGCAGAGGGAGGAAAATACTCAGAGGAATCGCTGATGGCTGATCGTTGATGTCGGATTTGGATTGTTGGATGTCAGATGGCAGATAGCAGATTTATTTAGGTACTTCATAAAAAAAAGAGAAGGTGAACAATTTTTTTGTACACCTTCTCCTTCAACAAATCAGACATCAGACATAAAAAAATCTGCCATCTGCCATCTGACATCTATCAATCAATATAGCATCCTAACCTTAATCGTCTCTTTCACTTCTTTCAGTAGCTCCGCTGCTTTTTTAGATAATTTTTTGTCTACATCGAGTACAACATATCCAATCTCTTCGTTGGTTTTGAGGTATTGTCCAACAATGTTGATATCATTTTTAGATAAAGCAGTGTTGATGGCACTTAATACACCAGGCACATTTCGGTGTACATGAAGAATACGGTGGGCCCCATCAACTGGTGGCAATCCAATTGCGGGAACTGTATGAGAACCATTGGTGATACCACGTTCGAGGTATTGGAAAAGTTTAACGCTTACGTCTTCTCCGATATTCTGTTGTGCTTCTTCGGTCGACCCACCAATATGAGGTGTGAGTATAACATTGGGTAATCCTTGAAGAGGTGTTTCAAAATGATCGCCATTTTTTTCTGGCTCCCATGGATAAACATCAATTCCTGCACCGGAAATGGAACCATCTTTTATTGCCTCACTCAATGCTTTTAAATCAACTACTTCTCCCCTGGCATAGTTTAATAATATAGCTCCCTTTTTAATATTTCGGATGGCCTGTTTATTTATCAGGTTTTTTGTCTGAGCAGTTTCCGGAACATGTAAAGAAATAATATCACTGTTGCCAAGTACTTCTTTCATTGATTTTGCCGCAACCGCATTACCCAAGGGCAATTTGGTTTCTGTATCATAAAACAACACTTTCATGCCAAGCGCTTCAGCGAGCACACTCACCTGTGAGCCTATATTGCCATAACCAATAAGTCCTAATGTTTTTCCACGCAACTCATAACTTCCTTTGGCATCTTTCATCCAGATACCTTTATGTGCTGCAATATTTTTGTCGGATATTTTTCTGATCAGCATTACAGAAATACCAATAACCAGTTCTGCTACACTACGGGTATTGCTGTAAGGTGCGTTGAAAACAACCACTCCTTTCTTAGTGGCGTACTTAAGGTCTACCTGATTTACCCCGATACAAAAGCAGCCAATGGCCTGCAATTTTTTTGCTGCATCAAGTACATTGGCGGTAATCTGTGTTTTTGAACGAATACCAAGCAGGTGTACATCTTTCACTTCTTTTATCAATTCAGCTTCGCTAAGTGCACCGCTGATTTTTCGCACATTTGCATATCCCTGTTGTTTGAAATACTGTACAGCTTTATCGCTGATATTTTCCAGAAATAAAATATTGATCCTTTCTTTCGGATAACTTGTTGTTGCCTGCTTGCTCATACAGCGAAAATAATGTTTTTATTTTCTGCATAACCTTTCGCTTTTTAACCATTTCTATAACACATAGTTTTTTATTTTCGCCACGAAGAAATACTAACAGATGATCGTAAGAACCTTTGGTGTCGCTATTTTGAGTTGTTTATTGCAGGCCTGTTCAGCACAACCCCCGAAAAACGAATCGGTAGAAACCGTATCGCCGATACCTTCGACCAATAAAGCTGTTTATGCTGCCGAAATTGAGAAACAATACCAACAACTGTTAGGTAATAAAGGATTTAATGGAAGTATCCTCGTAGCAAAAAATGGGGAAGTATTATTTGAGGATTATAAAGGATACAGCAATTTCAAGACCAAGGAACCCATTACCCCAAATACTACTTTCCACCTGGCATCGGTATCAAAAACATTTACCGGTATGGCCATCCTTAAACTAAGGGAGCAGGGTAAACTAAACCTGGATGATTTTGTCACAGATTTCTTCCCAGATTTTCCCTATCCCAATATTACCGTACAACTCCTGTTGAACCACAGAAGCGGATTAAACAATTATGTTTACTTTCTGGTAGACAGGAAAGTAGAAACCTATAGGGTAAAGAATAAAAAAGGTCGCTGGGTCAGAAGAACCCGTACCATTAAAATGCCACCACTGAAGCCAGGCCTGCTCACCAATCAGGATATGTTGGATTATATGATCAAATACAAACCAGCACCGTTATTTGGTCCGGATAAGGCTTTCCGTTATAGCAATACCAACTATGCACTACTTGCGCTGATCATTGAAAAGGTAACGGGACAATCATACCCTACCTATTTGAAGGATAGTTTATTTACACCCCTTGGTATGACCGACAGCTATGTTTTCAGTTTGGCAGATACAGGCCGTTATGTGCCATCCTACAAAAACAATAATGTTCCTTATCGCATCGAAAAGCTGGATTGTATTTATGGTGATAAAAACGTGTACTCCACTGTACGGGATATGTTTTTGTGGGACAGGGCGCTACAGGAAGGCATTTATGTAAATCAAGCCTCACAAACACTTGCATATCAGCCATATAGCTTTGAAACAAAATCATTTCACAATTATGGACTTGGATGGCGGCTATTGAATTCACCAACGGAGGAAATTGTATACCATAATGGCTGGTGGCACGGCAATAACACCGTTTTTACCCGTTATATCAAAGATTCAGCCACCATAATAGTATTGGGTAACCGTTATAACCGCAATATTTACAAGGCCAAAAAACTCTCCTCAGCCTTTACCGGCCGCACAGACACAACAGAACTGGCGGAATAGTCCATGGTCGATAGTCCATAGACCATGGACCATGGACCATGGACTATGGTCTATGGGCTACCCCGCAAAATCACAGTTTTTTTTACCCTTTTACCCCTATTTTTGCAGACTTTTAATATAAACATTACCAGACAAACTGATTATGGACAAAATCTTGTTTTATGCCGTTCCGGCGATGGGGGTTGTAGGATTGCTCTACACTTTTCTGAAGTTTAATTGGGTTTCAAAACAGGATGCGGGCAATGACCGCATGAAAGAGATCAGCAATTATATTGCTGAAGGTGCCATGGCTTTCCTGAAAGCAGAATGGAGAATTTTGACCTATTTCGTAGTGATCGTGGCCCTTTTACTGGGTGTAATGGCAAGCAGTAACCCGCATTCACATTGGTCTATTTCTTTGGCCTTTGTACTCGGAGCCGTTTGTAGTGCAGTTGCAGGTTATATAGGTATGAAAGTTGCTACCAAAGCAAACGTACGTACCGCGCAGGCTGCAAGAACAAGTCTATCTAAAGCATTGAATGTATCATTTACTGGAGGTGCTGTAATGGGGCTTGGTGTTGCCGGTTTGGCTGTATTAGGTTTGGGCGGTGTTTACCTGATCCTCAAACAAATATTTGCTCCTGAAGCAGCAGCCAATTCAGAAGAAATGCTTCGCACCATTGAGGTATTAACCGGTTTTTCATTGGGTGCTGAATCTATTGCTTTATTTGCCCGTGTGGGTGGTGGTATTTACACCAAAGCTGCTGACGTTGGTGCTGATCTGGTTGGTAAAGTTGAAGCTGGTATCCCGGAAGATGATCCGCGTAACCCTGCAACTATTGCCGATAACGTAGGTGATAACGTAGGTGACGTGGCAGGTATGGGTGCCGATTTATTTGGTTCTTATGTGGCTACTGTTCTTGCTACCATGGTGCTTGGACAAGAAACCATTTCTACAGATAATTTTGGTGGTTATGCTCCGATCCTGCTTCCGATGTTGATTGCAGGTGTAGGTATACTTTTTTCTATTGTAGGTACCTGGTTTGTACGCGTGAGTGATTCAGCAGGTATCAATACAGCGAATGTTCAGAGAGCCCTGAATATGGGTAACTGGGGTTCTATTGTATTAACCGCAGCAGCCTGTGCAGGTCTTGTATATTATATCTTACCTGAAACGATGAGCCTCCGTGGTCACGATTTTACCCGTAATGGTGTATTTGGTGCCATCGTGGTAGGTTTGGCCGTAGGTACATTGATGAGTATTATTACCGAGTATTACACCGCAATGGGTAAGCGTCCGGTAATGTCTATTATTCGTCAATCTTCTACCGGTCATGCTACCAATGTAATTGGTGGTTTAGCAGTAGGTATGGAGTCTACCTTCCTCCCTATCCTGGTATTAGCTGGTGGTATCTGGGGTTCTTATGAGTGTGCAGGATTATACGGTGTGGCAATTGCCGCAGCAGGTATGATGGCCACAACTGCTATGCAATTAGCGATTGACGCATTTGGTCCAATTGCAGATAATGCTGGTGGTATTGCTGAAATGAGCGAATTACCTAAAGATGTACGTGAGAAAACGGACGTATTAGATGCCGTTGGTAACACTACCGCCGCAACTGGTAAAGGCTTTGCCATTGCATCTGCAGCCCTTACTGCACTTGCCCTATTCGCAGCTTTCGTAGGAGTAGCAGGAATTGAAGGTATCGACATCTATAAAGCAAAAGTGCTGGCTTCTCTATTCGTAGGAGCTATGATACCATTTATATTCTCTTCTCTCGCTATACGTGCAGTTGGTGAAGCAGCGATGGCAATGGTGGAAGAAGTTCGTCGCCAGTTCCGTTCTATCCCTGGTATAATGGAAGGTACTGGTAAACCTGAATACGATAAATGCGTAGCCATTTCTACTGAAGCATCCATCAAAAAAATGATGCTGCCCGGTGCAATCGCAATTGTTTCCCCTTTGATCATCGGATTCCTTTTAGGTCCGGAAGCATTGGGTGGTTTCCTTGCAGGTGCTACTGTAAGTGGTGTGTTGATGGGTATGTTCCAGAATAATGCAGGTGGTGCATGGGACAATGCGAAAAAATCATTCGAGAAAGGTGTTGAGATTAATGGCGAAATGTTCTATAAAAAATCTGAACCACATAAAGCATCTGTAACGGGTGATACTGTAGGTGATCCTTTCAAAGATACTTCTGGTCCATCAATGAACATCCTGATTAAACTGATGTCGATTGTATCACTGGTAATTGCACCTACACTTGCGCAATTGCATGGTGAATCTGGAAGCGGACATATGGTTGAAAAACGTATTGAAATTAAAGCTTCTGGTAATGATGGCGCGGCTACCGTTACTTTAAACGGAACCGACAATAATATGGACAAACTGGTTGCTGCTTTGAAAGATGCAGGATTAACCAATGGCGATAATGTTTCTGTTGAAATCAATGATGGTAAAATCAAGGTGGATGGCAAAGAACTAAGTGAAGATATAGCCAGTAAGTTTTCTGTTTATTTAAATGGAAATGAAAAGGTAAATATCAGTGTTGATATTAAAGAAGATAAAAAGTAACTACCTGATAAAAAGTAAAAACGCCTCAACATAATGTTGGGGCGTTTTTATTTTAGGCATCCTGGCTATTCTGTTCATTTCTTTTCCTTCCTATAAACAATATGTTTTCTTTCCCAAAAATTAAACAAAGGCAAATCAAACATCAATCCCAAATAGACCCTTGTGCTATTAAACTGTTGTTCATTGGGCTTGCCTGCTTCCTGGTATTTACGTAATTGTGGGGTGTATTGTATGCCTGTAGATATGGTAAATGGACTTCCTGGTAATGCCAATGCTGCATGCAAACCAGGACTAATCAATTGCGCCCATTTAAAGCTCTGGCCGATGGTGGTATCACTTGATTGAAATAACCTGTAAGAAACAGGAGCACCAAGATCGATGACACTGGCTGTAATGGTTAGTGTCCATCCGGTTCTGTTATACAAATGATTTCTTTTAATTTTCACCTTATCAGGATTGCGGATATAGTCGTCGGGAAAGAACCCGCCATTCGCATCAAATTCTCTTTTTCCTGAACGCCATTTTCTACCAAAAGTTTTACTGAGTGATATACCAATTGGAACAGAGAAACCCCATACGGCCCCACTCCTGCTGTTTGCCATTCTGCCAGTATCGTATTGTTGTCTTTTTGTCCATTCATAACCAGCGTACACACCTGCAAAAGCATTCAAATCAACCGACCACCAATTATTACGCTTACGCTTATAAGAGCCAACAGGCATGGCATAAGACTCTACTACTTTTGCCAGTTGCTTATCGTTCTGCGCCAAGGCCGCATCATTCAGGAAGCCGCTTAATTTTCTGATGAGTTGTATGGCCTGACGGTCTTTATCGAATAATAAGGCTGCGGCAGGACTTTTCTTCTCAAAGCTGATTGCCTGATTGGTGGTATCGTATCGATAAAGCAAAGTTTTGGCATACTGTGCTGTATTTCTTAGTATAGAATCTTTTAGATAAGATGATGCATATAGAAATTCATTCTGCAAATCTTTTAAATCAATGGTAAACTGATGCCCGGGTCTTGATTCATAAAACAGGGTATCAATGAGTGACAGCGTGTTCATAACTGCCCCTGCGAAATTCTTTTTGGTAACCAGGTTATAAATTTCAAAAACCTGTGTTCCATAACCGAATGCCTTCATGGCCTGTTCTGATACAGCTGGTCGGACAATCTGACTATCTAGGCTGTTCAACACACTAAACACCTGGTTTACGGCGCCCCACATATTGTAAGTACTATAGAACCAGTCTTTTTGTCCATTTTGCTGTAACCGTTTCTGCTCTTCCTGGTATTCTGTGCCGATTTTTTCTACCTGAGCAATAGCTGTTCTGATATTTCCCAATAACCGGCGCATACGTTCAACATCAAGTACAATGGTTTGACCTTCGATTTGTTTAATCCCCTTAAAGAACTTACTGAATACCGCTTTATATTTAAGATCAAGCAATGCAAGCATGATTTCCATTTCTGTTCTGTTCATGTTTCGTAAATCCTCATAGGAAAGTAAACGGATCCGATTGGCACTATCTATTACAAACATTTCTGTATTGATGGCATAAAGCAGGGTAATATAATCCTGAAACACTGGCTTGTTTGAAACAGAATCCAATACAGCGGGAACAGGTGGAGTTGAAAGATATAATGCCTTAATAGCGTCGCGGTAACTATATCTTTTTACAATCAGCTCAGCAAAATCACAAACCCCGGTAATATAGGCAGCATAGGTTGCTGCTTCGGGCCATCGTTTTGCAAGCCAGGCACTGTTGAGTACATTTTTTGGCATCTGCATAAAGTCTTTTGATAGCGCATATTGCCATTGAGCCCCAAGGTTGGGAATCTCATATACTTCGTTCCCTTGCAATAATTTCATTGTTGTAGGAAAAAACAGGTTCAGGAGTTCATATCTGTTGGCATTCTGGGTAATTTTTTCAAAAAACCACATCACAGATTCCTGTTTAATTCTGTTCGCAAGATAAATGGCCAGTGCATTGATCATTTCTGCTTCTGAGGGTAGTCTGAAAGCTACTTTATACGCTGATTCTGCTTCGGAAATCACTTTCTGAATATCCGGCAATGTATTCAGGTTAAACGAATTCAGTGCATCTTCAAAACTCAAACCCTCTCTTCCGGGTTGTTGAGTAATCCCACTGATATGAAATAAGAAACTAAGAAGGGTATTTCGCTGGTCCTTTAACTGTTGCAATACAATAGTCTTCCATTGATTGAAGCCATTTTCAAGGGAAAGAAATTCTGCCCTTGCTGAATCGTATTGTTGGTTTACTAAATGAATAGCATTTTCTAAAGATTGCACGGAATCTGCTGCCTGAACCTTTATGTTATTGCGAGAATTGGTATCTGGTTGAAGTCTGGCCAGACTATCAAAAGAGAAAATGGTTTGCTGCCTGCGTAATACCAAAGCCGCACTTGTTGTACGTAAGTCTGCAGTAAAGCTTCGGTAAGCAGTTTTTGCCGCAACATAATCAGCATTCTTTTTTATGTACAAACTTTTTATGGTCTTTAGTGATTGCTGCACTGTATCTGGTAAATGAGCGGCAGATTGAATAACGGTTGCTGAATCGAGTTCGAAAAATCTTGCGAACTTAATCAGGCTGTCAGACAACTTATTCCTCACCCGGTCTAATAAAGGATATGTTTTTTTTAATTTTTCTAATAACTGATCATACAAATCGCCTTGTGCATCCTGGAGGTCTGCATACCAGATCAGGCTACCCAATAATTGTTGTCTTACCGAGTCTGACAGCTTTTTAGGAGAAATATCCGCTGCATATAATGCTTTGGCAGTTTCATAGGCATTTCTTAGTGGCAGAGCGTTTCCCCTTGAATTTGCTGATTGGGATAATCCGGACGATGCTATGCAAAGCAGCAGCATCCATGTAATTAAATACTTCATGGTAAGGTTTTACGGCTAATTAAATCGGGGGGAGAAATCAGAGGGGTGTAATAAAAGTATAAAGCCATTTTGAGAAATACAAGCAAAACATATTAATTTACCGATATATAACTATAAATACCGGAAAATCGTGAATGCAAGAATCGCCAATTACTTGTTATTAATAGTACTTGTTTTTACCGCTTGTGAAAATAAACCAGTCGGATCTGAAGTGAAAAATCCACCTATAATTCATAAAGCTGATACCATCAGTGAAACCAGATCGGTTGTTCAAAAATCGCCAGTGGCCAGTCATTACCAGAAAGTGCCGGATGAACTCAATAACTGGAAATTTGCCGTTGAAGTATATGAAACCAAAAACCGGTTTAAGTACCTGGTTAGAATACAATACAAAGAAATCCGAATCACCGATTCCATCAACATACCTAATATTGGTATTGAACCATCCGTTCAAATACAGGCCGATAACCAACCTTTCTCCTGTACCATTGGCTTCCCCGACAAAAAAGGAAACTTCAACCCATATTACAGGGCAAGTATAAAAAATGAGCAATTAAGGTTTAAGAAGATTGCGAGTTATGGGGTGAGTGTGAGGGTAAAGAGTTAGGGGTGAATTGTCAATGGTGAATGGTCAATGGCGGTTGTTAAGGTAAACTACCACCAAATCAATCTATTCACCATTCACCATTGACAATTCACTCCCCCCGTTTAACAAATTTTTCACCCCTCGTATACGATTTCTGTCGTAAATTGCTTACGAATAAAATCGTAAAGCATGGTCAAACATATAAAACCAACAGAAAGTGAACTTGAAATTTTAAGAGTTTTGTGGGATAAGGGTACCGCTACAGTCAGAGAGGTTCATGAAATACTGAGTGAACATAAGGATGCGGGCTATACAACCACCCTCAAACTCATGCAGATAATGTTTGAAAAAGGTATCGTTAAACGCGATGATAGCAGCAAAACACATATATACCGTGCGAATATCAGCCGGGAAAATACCCAGCAACAAATCGTCGGAAAAATGATCAGTTCCTTATTTGGCGGCTCTTCCAGTCAACTTGTGATGCAAGCGCTGGGTAACCAAACGCCAAACAAAGAAGAGTTGGATGAAATACAAAAAATGTTAGATAACCTGAAAAAGCAATCCTGATGCAATCTTTGTTTCAGTCGGCCTTTTTACAAGCACTGGGGTATTCCATTGCCAACAGTTTATGGCAAATGGCATTCTTATGGCTTCTTTATTTACTCATTTCCTCTGTACTGAAACCTTCCGCGGCCCACAAATACCTGCTCGCAGTATGCCTGCAATTCATGGGATTTATATGGTTCGTCTTTACGCTACAATTCTATCATAACCAATATAGCCGTTTACTTCTGGTTGAAGGAAGCGGATTAGACAGTAAAACGATTGCAACACTTGTGCCTCAAGGACAAGGCATACGTTCTCAGGTTATTGAATGGATGTTAAGGGGTGAACAGTTGCTCCCCTATCTCTCTGTTGCCTATCTGCTTTTAATGGTGGTGCTCTGTACCCGTTGGTTTATCGGATATCGATATACCCTTCAGATCAAACAGCAAGGGCTCAGTAAAATACCTGTTGACTGGCGCTTATTTGTAAAGAATACTGCTCAACAATTAGGTATCAAAAGAGAAATCTCCATCTTTCTATCTGAAAAAATAAGCACCCCACTTACTGTAGGATTCTTAAAACCTTTGATACTTGTACCAATTGCAAGCATAAATCACCTAACCGTTTCACAACTTGAAGCCGTGATATTGCACGAAATGGCTCATATCAAGCGTTACGACTATCTGGTGAATATTATACTATCATTGGCCGAGATCAGCCTTTTCTTCAATCCATTTACCCAATTAATGAGCAAGCAGATCAGGAAAGAAAGGGAGAATAGTTGTGACGATTGGGTATTACAATTTCAATACAGTGCAAGCACCTATGCTGAAGCCTTATTGCGTATTGCTCAATTGCAGGCAACACCAGTATTTGCAATGGCAGCCAAGGGCTCAAATGAAAATGAATTACTGACAAGGGTAAAAAGAATGATTGGAGGTCGGGATCAGGTTTTTAATTACCGCAGACAATTACTTGCCTTTTTACTGGTAACCGGAATATTAAGTTCAATCGCCTGGCTAAATCCTGAACACGCACCTAAGCAAGCAAATATTTCGCAGGTTAATGACTCATTACAACAACAAAACAATGCAATAGATATTCAACCCGTTACGGTTGAACCTATGGCAGTAAAAGTTACCAATCCCCTATTCAATCCTGCTTTTTTCCTTTCAAAAACACTCAAAGCCGAAATGCAGGATAACCTGCAAAAAGCAAAAGAAGAAATTCGCGCTTCACTTAACAGTAAAGAAGTACAGCAGGCTATTCAGGATATACCAGTGGTTTTAAATGATGCTTATACCACATTGAATACTGAACTTTTCAAAGATAAAAACGAATGGAAAAAAGAACTAGCCGAACTGGAAAAAGCAAAAACAGAAATGAAAACGGCTATTCAATCTATTGATACCCTTTCCATTCCCCTGGCAGAAAGGAAACAAGCCAAAGAAGAAATGAAACTTTCCCTTAAAAAGATGGAGCTTGATTTCGAGGAAGCCAAAGATGCCATGAGCAAACTTAAAACCGCCATTCCTTTTAAGCAGGGTCAGGAAGAAATGAAAAAAGGAATTGAAAAAGCCATCACAGAAATTCAAAAATTAAAACTCGATAAAAATTTTAGTCAGATAATAGAGTTATCAGGTCTTTTAAACATCATTGATGGACTTGATATTAAAATTGATGCTGCAGAAGAAACAGAGAATTCGATTGAGAAAAAGAAAGAGAAAAAGCAGGTTGAGAAAAAGAAAATTAAGGTAGAAGAACAAAAAGAAATAGTAGAAGAAGAAATTACTGCAGCCCCATTAATTCCTGTGAACCATTTAGAGATAGATACGGAAACACTCTATAACCAATGGTTAGCGGACCAGGTAAAAAAATTACTCATCCGCAAACTGGAGCTTGAGCAATCAAATCAAACAGACAGCAGCTTTAATAAACAACTGGAAAAATTCAGGGAACTATTACTCCAACAAAAAAAGAAAGCCAGGATTTGAGGATCATTATCTTAGCGAGGATGGAACGCAGATTATCATGATTTTCAAGATCTATCATGATAAATCTCGAAAAACTGAATTCTATTAATAGCAAAAAACCTAAAACAAGCACAAATCAAGGCTTGCAGCTTGCGGCGTGCAGCCTGAAGCCTCTTTCCTTACCAAAGATTCCTCGGACACCAATCGCCATATTTATTGCCCAACTGAAAGCCGATAAGAATTTCGTGTGTTCCTTTACTAACCGTATTCAGACGGGAAGTTTGTAGATCGTAAGAATACCCGATATTAATATTGTGGCTCACATTGATGCCTACCATTCCTGCAAAACCATCCTGGTAGCGATAAGAACCTCCTACCCATAAGAGATCCTGGTACATAAATTTGGCATTCACATCAAAGCCCAGTGGTAATGGAGATACATAACGTATAAGGGTTGACGGTAGCAGACTAACATCGTCAGATAATTGCATCCGGTAACCTGCGCTAAAGAATAAGTGTGGTACCAGTTTCCCCTTCTCTACATAAACGGTATTGTTAGAAAAAGCTACATTTTGTGGTACGATCTGTTGTGCAGCTAATCCTAAAAAATAATCCTTTGAATACAACCACAAACCTGCACTTATATCGGGTCTGATCTGGTTAATCATACCACTGCTCGCCACTGCAGGATCAACAACGGTGGTGCCAAAATTTAATTTAGATGCATCCAGACTCATATTGGAAAAGCCGGCAGAAATACCTGCTGAAAGACTGGTTGTATTTGAAAGCCCCAGGTGATAAGAATAGGTTCCGAAGGCTGCAAAACGATTCAATGGTCCGGTTTTATCGTTCAGCATAGTAAACCCAACTCCATGGTGCGGTTCTGCGGCACGATAACTTTGCCAGTATGCCTGTCCTCTCGGATTTTCGCCACGAGCGCGTATGCTAGTAGCCGTTTCCCAGCCAAAATCATCTTTTTTAAGTGGACCATGAATGGTGAGGTAAGTAGTTACCGGAGCATCCTGAATACCCACCCATTGCATACGGTGTGATGCTTTTACATCCCAATAATTTTCAATACCTGCCACAGCCGGGTTAATGATATAATTATTCATGATATACTGCGTATAGTAAGGACGCTGTTGCGCCTTTACCAATATTGGTAATACCATTATGAAAAAACCAAGCCAATATCTCACTTTACAGTTCATATTATTCTGTGCTATTAACAGTTGTATGGAGGGGTTAGGGGTTAGGGATTAGGTGTTAGGTAATAGGTTCTGGGTGCTGGGTAATTAGGTTCTCAATCCCTAATACCTAATACCTAACACCCCACTCCTAACACCTCCTCATTCCCTCCATAAAAGCCGTTATTTATTTTAAAAATATACTAATAAGTCTAATTCACCACCAATCGACATCCGGTTTAACATACTGTACGTTATCAACGGTACAATTCCTTTCTCAGCCAGCACCATCCCTACAAATCCGCCATCATCCATCTTTATTCCCCTCTTACCGTATAATGGTAATTGATCCTGTTACCTGGGGTTTATTGTTTTTCGGATTGATGATATAATAGTAGGTGCCTATCGGCAAAGGCGAACCAGACACTTTACCATCCCAGGGTTTGCTATATCCCTGAGATCTGAATACAATTTGTCCATACCTGTTATATACTTCCACTGTTGCACCAGGATAACTTTCTAAAAACCTTATGTTCCATGTATCGTTAATGCCATCACCATTCGGTGAAAATGCATTGGGTATTTCCAATGACTTCAACAGTTTTACAAAAATGGTATCGCTTGTTGTACAGCCACCTTCTCCGGTAACGGTTAAAGTGTATCTGATATCTGCCAGTGGTTTTGTTATGGGAGAGAAAGCAGTGTCTTTATTCAGGTAATTCGGTGGAGTCCATAAATAACTCAATTGGTTACCATAAACAAAGGAAGGTTTCAACTGGGTTTCTCCCCCTTCCAGCACTGCTGTACTTTTAGTACCCATTATTAATACCGGTAATGGAAATACGGTAAAACTTGCTGTTGCAGTATCACTCCCACAACCTGCGGCACTAAAGACATACAAGCTGGTATTGAACACACCCGAATCCTGATAGGCCCTTACGGGGTTTTGGATAGTAGAATTTATTCCCTTTGCAAGATCCCACTCCCATCGAACCGGTGGAGCTAATGATGCATTAGCTGACAGATCGGTAAAAGATACAGGCTCATCAAAACAAACGGTTGCTGGATTAACACTATATGCCGCTTTTGGATTTGGATGTACTTTTATCGTTTTACTTACCTCGCTCACACAGGTATTACCTCCCGAATAAGAAACCATTCTAATGGTAAAATCCTGTCCGGCTGCATTATTCGATACGTACTTATGCGTATAAGCTTTGTTGGTTGTAGGATTATCATCTGTTTGCACCTGTGTTGGCAGGTTAACACGATCCCAGTAAATTTCAGATTTGGTAACGGATCCGAAATCTACGGTTGATTTATTTTGAATAAGAATTGGAACCTTATCGCAAAGCACTGTATTCTGCTGTACTTCAAAATCTGCTTTAGGAACAGAACCATTTACGGTAAATGTTTGTGAAGCAGTATTGATACATCCGTCTTTTGAGGTTACCTGCAGCAACACGGTATAATTATCTGATTTATTATACTTAACGGATGGATTTTTCAGGGTACTACTGGAGATATTTGGTCCTGGACTAACCGAAGGCGAGGCTGCATTAAAGTTCCAGAGATAGGTAAACTGCGCTTCTGAACCGTCTGCTATCTTACTGGTATCAATAAATTGGGCTGATGCATCGTTCAGGCAGACTTCAGGCAGTATGAATCCAGGTTGTGGTAAAGGATGAATGAATACTGCCGTAGAAGGTTTGAATACATCACTTTTGCAGCCTGTACTTGTTTCTACTTGTAAACTAACATTTTTAATACCTGTACTATTGTATTGAATAGTTTGAGCTGCATTACTGTTTACCGTTATCGGCCCTGCCCCATTATCGAGGTCCCAAATCCATTTGGTAATGGTACCTACCTGTGAGGTAGAAGCATCTGTAAAGCCCACACTTGTATTCAGGCACAATATGGGAGATGCAGTAAAAGAAGCTACCGGTTTTGAGGTAATAGATATTGGTTTGGTTGTTTCTTCCGAGATACATCCGATATCTGAAATCGTTCTAAGTTTCACATTGAATACACCTGCCTGGTTAAAAACTGCACCTAATAAATTGGTGGTTATATCGAGGTTCGATCCGTTACCCAGGTCCCAAAGCCATCGTACACCCGAATTAGCCGGAGTTGAAAAACTAACCGGATCATTCACGCAACCGGAATGTGTCCAGGTAAAATCTGAACTGGGCTTTCCGTTTACTTTAACAGGAATGGTATAAACCTGATCAGTGCTGCCACACCCATCAGGTGTTGAGGAAGTAGTATATAATTTAATCGTATCACGCACTGCAGCGGTATTGGCTGTACTAAAAGTGAATGTTTGTCCGGTGCTGTAATAATATACCTGTTGTCCATTTACTACCGGCACGCTATCGGCTACCGGAGCATTGTTTGGACCGATGCCTGCATTTGGACTAATACCCGGTGCTGCAGAAAAATCCCACCGGATAGAAGTTGGTTGAAAGGATAAAGGAATGGAAAACTTAACCGGTGTATTTACGCAGGTAACAGCCGAATCGATACGTGAATATGGATTTACAAATGTAGCCTGACGACTAAAATCTTTCACATTAGTACCTCCATTATATCCATAAGATTCAACACTTCCATACCCGTATACAATTGCCGAAAAGCCAGTATCTGCTGTAACCCTGTGCACAGGATTTACTCCTGAAGAAGCCGATAGGTCTTGTTGCAGATAACTGTAATTAGTACCAGGAATATCTATAAACCCCGACACAGGGGCATTATCAATTTTTACTGAACTGATATAATTTTTACTGATGATTATATTTACGTAATGTAGTTGTACCTGAGTTTGACCAGAAGGCACAAAATTTCTGTGCGCCGAGAAGAAGGTAATATCATTCAGGGTTTGTTCAACCGGATTAAGGATAACCATTTCGGGGTCAGCCAAACAACTGGTTGCTGCACCCGAGCCAGTAGTACAACCTGTTTTACAGGATTGTGAACTGATATATTGAACTACTGATATAGGCTCTGAAGCCTGAATCTGTATAGGGTTAGCACTATTATAGCTGTAAAAATTTCCAAGTGGATTAAATGTAGCAGCAGTTAAAGTAGTAGTAACACCATTATCTGTAACCTGCACTGTGGTAGATGCATTTTGGACAAAAATCCGGTAAATATCATAAGGCCTGTTGATGAATGGTGCCGTTACAAACTGTTTACCCCAGGCCCGTGTGGGAAATATTTGCTGATAAATATTATCGCCTCCGCTTGCACCCGTACAATCGAAAGTACTCCAGGTAGAAGAAGAGAAAACTGCAATAGGCTTACAGCCACTACTGCCACCTGCTGCCACGGATCTGATTTTAGTTCCCGATAAATCTGTTAGTACTGTTGCCTGGTACTGGTATACATCTCCCGCAGAAGCCAATGTTATTTGGAATGGAACACCAACCGCCCTTGAACCACCTGCTGCAGTGGGTGTAATTTCAATAGTGGTATTATCCTGGGTAGCAATAACTGTAATCTGTCCAACTCCTCCAACCGTACCACCACTATTTGGATTACTACTTGAGGTTGATCTATAATTAGGTGCTATATATTCAGCCCCCAGAACCTGAGTGGGAATAATAAGACTAGCCCCACTTCTTGCACTTCGGATGATATGCGCATAAACCACTACCGGATCGTTACTGTTTACCTTAATAGCGGCATTAGCTTTTATTCCGTCTGACATGTTCAGGTAAACATCTGAATTGCTGGCATCAACACCTGCACCAGAACCTAAGAAGACACGAGTAACCTGATTAGCGGTAACTGTAAAATTTAAAGTAGTGGTTGGCCCCACTTTTACTGTTCCGGTTGTATTTACTTCAGAAGTGATATATAGCCCCATTACAGAGCCGGTTCCGTCAATATGAGAAGGATAGGCAATCCAGAATTCCTTTCCCTTATTAGAAAACTCCTGTGCAAATAAACAGGTTGCGAACATGCAGAAGCAAAAAAACAGGAGCGGTTTTAGTTTAGTCATCACTGATTATTTGGTCATACTTCTTATAGTATGACCCGAATTTGGGTTACTGGTTAAAATTAGGGCTAAAACCTATTTGAGAAAAGATAATTTATTGCCATTAAACGTTGCCTGACAATAAATTCGGTGAATTCGGTCCTTCACAAAAAAGCAGGTCAAGGATACTGAGGTTCGACTGAAAACCTATCCGGTCAGCAAACACCTGTTGATAGCGGATATTCTTAGATGATTGCTGGAAGTTCCTCGGCAACCATTTGCTTCGGTAATCAGTAATCTCGGCTGGGTAAGCAGGCAAAAATTCAGTTGTCTCACTAAACCGGGCAGTTGGTTTTAATTGCTTTACCAACCATTCCATCAAATCGCGATTCATGTCTAGCAGAAAAACAGGTCGCCGCTGGTAAAATGCTTCGAGCCAATCCCGGTAATATTCAAAAAATGGTGATCGGTTATAACAAGATTCAATGGTACGCCAATGTTGTAATTGCCAGGGTAAAGTATAGCTGATTCGAACATCTTTCAAAAGCTGCTTTTGATCCCGCCCTTTCTCCAGTGGAACCGATAAATGTACCAGTCCATTGCTCCCTGCCAATACCATTCTATTACGAAAACTCATCTTTTGGAAGCTTTCACATACCTCAAAATTTATATTTGAAAATTGAAACAAAGTTTTAATATAATCAACTGTTCCAAAATATTGATATTCAACAATTAAAAGACTCATTTATTGATAATTATTTTCTTTTATTGGATTACTTTAAATAAGCCTATTTGACCTCATAATTTAATAAACTTTTTAATCAAATAAAAATTATATTATATTACTAATCAAATATTTATACTATAGATATTCAACTAAATAATATAGTAATTATTCTTTGAGGTAAAAACAAGGTAAATACTAATAATTATAGTAAATGTTTGGGGGAATTAATCATCACACATACTCAATTTCCATCACCCAACCTACCCTATTAAACACCTAAAGTTAACACAGGGCAATTAGGGCAAAATGCACAAAACACCCACAGCCCCATTCTATGATCTAACAGGATTGGTTAAACATTTAGGGAATTATGTAAATGGAAAATGTCTGATTAGCTTATCACTTATATTGCATCAAATTGAACTTGTGAGAACCCTTAGCTTATTTTGCCTCCTTTTCATTCTTCTGGCTTCCTGTCAGAAACCACAGGCCTTCGACTATCGGGCCGTTAAAAATGTAAAACTGGAAAAACTTGGATTTGATAAATCTACCCTTGCCATGGACCTGGTTTATTATAACCCAAATGGCTTTGGGGTGGACTTGCGAAAAGTAGATTGTGATATCTATATCGACAACCACTACCTGGGTAAATACAAGCTCGATACCCTCATGCATATACAACGCAGAGCAGAGTTCATCCTTCCCTCAAGGATTCAGGTTGATATGCAGGGCGTATTTAAGAATATACTAACCGTGCTCTTTAATAAAGAAGTATTGGTAAACGTAAAAGGCACAACAAGAGTTGGCAAAGCAGGATTCTTTAAAACCATTCCCTTCAACTATGAAGCGAGGCATAAGATTGAGTTAGGGTTGTGAGGGAGTGGTTCGATGACCGAATGTATTGCTTCAAGCTGCATGCTACAAGCTTCAAGCTTTGATGGGTGCTTGCGAACTGGAAAATTTAAAGCTATTTCTTAAAGAAATATATGGTCGCCGGAAATGAACTATCTGTTATTAATAGAACACAGATTATCATGATTTTCAAGATCTATCATGAAAAATCTTGAAAATCATAAAGATCCGTGTTCCATCATACGCGACACCTACAGCTCGCAGTTAAATTTCCCTGGACAACAATGAAACGAAAGTCCGCCCTTCCTTCGTCAGTATATCGGGAAGATGATGGGCTATTTGGATAAACACCTCCAAACCACCTTTCTCGCGGACTCTCAGACTTTCGGTCTTGTCCTCCCGGACTCTCCCGACTAAAATATCGGTTTCACATGACAAGGCTTTCTCGGCTGAGGGCCGCCGCCATCTTCTGAGCGTTTACAGGCTGGAGGTAATTTCTTATAGGCATCTTCTGTGGCTTTGCTACTATCGGCATCAAAGCCAGCATTGTTCAGTGCAGTACGTATTCCATCAGCGCTTGCTCTATCTGGCAGGAACTGTACTTTTATCTCCCCTTGCAGAAGGTTAATTTTCCATTGCATCACGCCGCCATCCGTTGCCCCTTTCTCGAGCAAAAGATATTTATCTACGACTTCCTTACACTCCCAACATTTCAAATTAGGCGACTTAATTGTCACCCATTCAGCCTTTGGTTGCTGCGCATTTACTGATATACTGATAACAATCAGTAAAAGACTAAATAAAAACTGTTTTTTCATTGTTTCACATTTAAATCCGCTGATATTGCCCGGTTATAAAAGAGATACTCAAAAACCCCTATAGGCTGCACAGAAAAATGTTAAGACTTCACTATTCCTCCACTTCATCATTCGATATTGGTCATTCGATATTCATTATTCCCTCCCCCAACCCGCCGGATCCTTCCGCCATTGCAGCAATAATTGTTCTGATTCAGCAGATATCTGTCCTTTTTCAACTGCCAGACTAATCAGGCTGGAATAATTAGTCAGTGATTTATAAGGAACCCCTGCTTTAGCAAATGCTTCCTCAGCATGTGGAAAGCCATAAGTGAATATTGAAACCATGCCTACTACTTCAACGCCGGCAGCTTTTAGCACATCTACCACCTGCAGGCTGCTCTTTCCGGTAGAAATAAGGTCTTCTATTACCAATACTTTTTGTCCGGGGTTATAAAAACCCTCTATCTGATTACCCATTCCATGCTCTTTTGGCTTTGGGCGCACGTATACATAAGGTAATTTCAATTGATCGGCTGCCATAGCTCCCCATGCAATACCGGCAGTAGCAACCCCAGCCAGCATTTCCGCCTCAGGAAAGCTTTCAAAAATTACATTACACAACTCACTTTTAATAAAGTCGCGAACATAGGGGAAAGACAATACCTTACGGTTATCACAATAAATCGGACTCTTCCATCCACTTGCCCAGGTAAAGGGTTGTTCCGGACTTAATTTAACGGCTGCTACCTGTAACAGCTTTTCTGCAACGGCTTTTTCGTTTGTCATGATGCGAAAGTAAACCCAATTAGTTAATTAGGAAATTTGAAAATTTGAAAATTAAGTCCACATTTGGGTTATGCAAATGAAAACGATCGTTGCGGCAGGCGGATTGGTTTATAATGAGTCCAATGAATTATTGATGATATTTCGCCGTGGCAAATGGGATCTGCCAAAGGGTAAGCTGGATGAGGGGGAGTCTATCCCTGATTGTGCAGTAAGAGAGGTACAAGAAGAAACCGGTTTAACTGAAATAACATTGGGCGAATTTATCCGCATAACACATCACCAGTATTTTGATAAATGGCTGAATGAAACCGTTATCAAAGAAACCCACTGGTACCGCATGTCAGCAAGCAGCAACCAACCCCTGATCCCTCAAACCGAAGAAGATATCGAATTAATACGCTGGGTAAGCAAGCATGAGCTACCAGTATTACTGGAAAATAGTTATGATACTATTGTGGAGGTGGTGAATATGAGTGAAATGTGAATTGTCAATAACCTATTCACAATTGACAATTCACAATTCACATCACACTACTCACATGCATCCTTCCTCCTGGTATCTACCAGGTAATGAATTTTCCAGCCTTGTTTGCTCCTGATTAGTTGGAAGGAGTTTACGCCGCAGTGACTAAACTTCCCATTGAAATAGAATTTATAGGGAGTCCAGACAGAAGCGAGTGGTCCATCTACATTAACTGCAGCATAGGTTATTCTTTCGTCTGCGGCATTCTTGGGTAAGCTGCCGATATTGTGTCCGAAATCTGTTACTTTATCCGTTTTAGCAGACATATTACCTTCCTTATCACGTACCAGGGTTTGCAGGATATGGTTTTCACTGAAACAATTTACAATGGTTGCAGAATCTGCATTTCGCATGGCTGTAAAAAGTTGATCGATTACCGCTTTTACAGAATCTGTGGCCGTCTGAGCCTGCGAGGTATACCCTGCTCCAATTAATACAATGATCAGGAAGATTTTTTTCATGCTGTTTATTTTGATACTAAATTAATTCAAAGCACTTGCTATTAAAAGCCTTTCATAAAAAAATCCCGCTGTCGCGGGATTTATATTATCTGAGATAACCCAGTATTTTCAACATACTTTGTGCGGTTTGTTCTTTGGCATAAACCCAGTCGACCAATTTTCCATTCTTATCATACTCTACAATTACGTGTTTAGGAGATGGAATAAGGCAGTGCTTAATACCACCATAACCACTTATCTGATCCTGATAAGCACCGGTATGGAAGAACCCTACATAAAGAGGCTCTTTGTTTATTTCTGCATCTTTAACATCTGCACTCTGTAATTTGGGTAAGAATACTTCGTTGATATGTTCTTCTGAATCGTAGTAATCATGACTATCACAGGTAATACCTCCTAATACGACCCGATGGTATTCATTATCCCATTTATTCACAGGCAACATGAGGAACTTTTCACCGATACCCCATGTATCCGGTAAAGTAGTAATGAAAGATGAATCGATCATATACCAGCACTCACGGTCGTTCTGGATTTTTTGTCCCAGTACACTGTAAATATGTGCCATGCTCTCCCCTACGGTAAAGCTTCCGAATTCAGTATAAATATTCGGCATAGGCACTTTCGCCTTTTTGCAGGCTTTCTTGATATTACTTACGATTTCATTGATCATGAATTGATAATCGTATTCAAAACCAAGCGAGTGTTTGATGGGGAAACCGCCACCAATATTTATTGAATCCAGTTCCGGACAGATTTTCTTGAGCTGGCAATAGAGGTTGATGATTTTATTCAATTCAGACCAGTAATAAATATCATCCTTGATGCCTTTGTTCAGGAAGATGTGCAGCATTTTCAACTGGAACTTCTCCTCATTACCTTCAATTTCATCAACATAAAACTCAAGGATATCTTTTGCGCGAATACCCAGTCTTGAAGTATAAAAAGGGAAGTTTGGTTCTTCCTCAGCAGCCACACGTATACCTAAACGGAATGGTTGTTTTACGCTGCGTTTGTATGCCAGTAATTCTTCTTTATTATCAAGTATAGGAATTACATTTTTAAACCCAGAGTTAATCAGTTTGGCTATGCGTGAAGTGTACGACTTCTGTTTATAGCCATTACAAATGATATAGGTCTCTTTATTAATTTTTCTACGCTGGTATAAGCGATTGATGATTTCAATATCGTAGGCGTAAGAAGTCTCCAGATGAATATTATGCTTCAGTGCTTCTTCTACTACAAAAGAGAAATGGGAACTTTTGGTACAGTAGCAGTAAAAATATTCGCCTTCATACTTGTGCTTTTTGAAAGCATCGGCAAACATTTTTTTCGCTTTGTTGATCTGCATACCAATTTTAGGCAGGTAAGTCAGCTTAAGCGGAGTTCCGTACTTTTCGATGATCTTTTTAAGATCGAGTTCATTGAACTGGAGGTAGCCATTATCATTTACTTCAAATCCTTCTTGTGGGAAGTGGAAGGTCTGGTTCACCAGTGAGGTGTAGGTATTGTTCATTAGCCGGGTTAGTGGTTGTTTAGTGTAAACAGAAAATTACCCTTTTATTAAACTACAAAAATAGTTCTTTGTACAGTTCTGCAAATAAAAAAACCGGGAAGTAAAGTTACTTCCCGGTTATATTTTTTGATCAGGGCTCCTGTCTCAATTATTTTACTGAGTTTACCAGGGCTTTGAAGCTAGCTGGCTCATTCATAGCCAGGTCTGCAAGCACTTTACGGTTAAGGTCAATTCCTTTAACTGCCAGTTTGTTGATAAACTGACTGTAGGTTAAACCTTCTTCTCTAACCGCAGCGTTAATACGTGCGATCCAAAGCTGACGGTACTCACGCTTTTTCAACTTACGGCCAACATAGCTGTAAGTCATCCCTTTTTCAACAATATTTTTGGCTACGGTATATACATTTTTACGTTTACCGTAGAATCCCTTTGCCTGCTTCAGGATACGTTTCCTGCGGGCTCTTGATGCTACTGCATTTACTGAACGTGGCATAGTATCTTTTTTTTGCTCCAGTCCGCCTCGGGCGGATCCGGTGGTTTTTAAATGGTTTGAACTCCCTTCCGGGAAAATGGCGGTTTATTAACCTTTCAGACGCAATAAGCGTAGAACGAAATCTTTGTTAGGTGCTCCAACAAGACCTTTCTTGTTTAGTGCTCTTTTACGTTTTTTAGACTTCTTGGTTAAGATGTGCCTTTTAAAAGCTTTCTGGAAGGTGATCTCACCACTACCGGTCACCTTAAAGCGCTTCTTTGCGCTGGAGTTTGTTTTTACCTTTGGCATTTTAATAATCTGCTTAAAGATTACACCCTGCTGGCGGCCCCGAACAGACGGGACACTTGTTGAGCCTTACGGGAAAAATTTGGAGTGCAAAAGTAAGGAAAACAGAGGAATAAGGAACAGAGAAACAGAGGAATTTTAAAGTAAGGAGTTGATTATACTAAAAATACCGATGAAATTCACCGGTATTTTTAGTATAATCAGTTGAAAAACAACAACTTACTTACTCTGTTCGATGTTTCTCTGTTCCTTATTCCTCTGTTTTTACAGCCTTTTTCTTGCCCGTTTTAGGGGTAAAAATGGCGAACATGCGTTTTCCTTCGAGCTTAGGCATACTCTCTAATGAGCCTGCTTCTGCTAATCGTTCAGCGAATTTGAGTAGTAAGAGCTGACCACGGTCCTGGAACATGATGGCACGTCCTTTGAATTGTACGTAGGCTTTTACTTTATTTCCTTCTTTCAGGAACTTTTCGGCGTGTTTTGCTTTGAAATCGAAATCATGGTCATCGGTACCTGGCGTAAAGCGGATTTCTTTGATCTCGCTCTGCTTGGAATTGGCCTTCATTTCCTTTTCTTTCTTCTTCTTCTCGTAAAGGAATTTTTTATAATCAATTACTTTACATACCGGAGGGTCGGCCGTTGGAGAAATTTCCACGAGATCCAGTTCCTGCTCCTGGGCAATTTTCAATGCTTCCTGAGTAGAGTATACACCTACTGTTACATTGTCGCCAACCAAACGCACTTGTGGTACCCGGATTCTTTCGTTGATACGATGTTCAGGCTCCGGTTGCCTGTTAAACCTGGGATTGAATCTTCCGCCCCCTCTTGGTGGTAATGCCATTAAAACTTGTTTAGTGAATAATTGTTTTGTTGTTAAAGATATAGCTATTTATGTATTCAGATTATTCTCCGCTTTTTCTATGAAGAATTTCTTCCTGAATCATGCTGATAAAATCATTAAGTGGCTGAGCCCCCAAATCACCTTTACCCTGCCTGCGAACCGACAACTGCTGTTCTGCTGCTTCTTTCTCTCCTACTACCAGCATATATGGTACACGACTCAGTTCAGTGTCGCGTATTTTTTTACCTATCTTTTCGCTTCTGTCGTCAATATCAACCCTTACACCTACTGCTTTAAGCTGGTCTTTTACCTGGTTGGCATAGTCCATAAACTTATCACTGATTGGTAATATTTTTACCTGCAATGGCGCCAGCCATACCGGGAACTTACCTGCATAATGTTCTAACAGGAATCCGATAAAACGTTCATGTGTACCCAATGGCGCACGGTGAATAATCAATGGCACTTCCGGTTGGTTATGCTGATTAACATAATTCAATTTGAATTTGTTGCCTGAATTAAAATCTACCTGGTTAGTCGCCAAAGTAAACTCTCTTCCTATCGCACTCCAAATCTGCACATCGATCTTCGGTCCATAGAATGCTGCTTCATCAGGCACTTCCACGAAAGGAATGTTTGATTCGATCAACACTTTTCGAACCATTTCCTCTGTTTCTTTCCAGAGTTCAGGTTCATTTACATATTTGGCTCCCAGCTTGGTTGGTTCATGCAAACTCAGGCGCATCACATATTTATCGATACCAAATATTTTGAAATACTTGATGTACATCTCATTCACCGCCCTAAATTCAGCCGCAAACTGTTCTTTGCTGCAATAAATATGTGCATCATTCATGTGTAGGCAACGAACGCGCATCAGTCCAAACAACTCCCCACTCTGCTCATACCTGTAACAGGTACCATATTCCGCAATACGGAATGGAAGGTCTTTATAGCTTTTTGGTTCCGCATCAAATATTTTATGGTGATGCGGACAGTTCATGGCTTTCAGGTAATATTTGGTACCATCCAGTTCCATAGGTGGAAACATACTATCAGCATAATAAGGCAGGTGACCACTGGTGAGGTACATGCTCTCTTTAGCGATATGCGGTGTTACCACACGCTTATATCCGGCAGCTTCTTCCGTTTGTTTGGCCAGCTTTTCCAGCTCTTCAATAATAACAGTACCATTAGGTAACCACAATGGCAAACCCGCACCCACATCATCATCCATGGTGAAAATACCCAACTCTTTACCCAGTTTACGGTGGTCGCGCTTTTTAGCTTCTTCCAGCATCAACAGGTACTCATCCAACTCTTTCTGGTTTGGAAATGTTACCCCATATAGACGGGTAAGCATTTTGTTCTTCTCGTCCCCTTTCCAATATGCACCGGCAATATTGGTGAGTTTGATGGCTTTGATAAAACCAGTATGAGGAATATGCGGTCCGCGACAAAGGTCGGTAAACTGACCCTGCGAGTAAAAAGTGATAGACCCGTCTTCCAATCCCTGTAAAAGATCCAGCTTGTACTCGTCCGACTTTTCGGTGAAATAAGCTACTGCTTCAGGCTTGGATATTTCTTTGCGTTGATATGGATTGTTTTGTTTGGCAAGCTCATTCATTTTCTTTTCAATCGCCACTAGGTCTTCTTCAGAAATATGATTACCGCCAAGGTCTATATCATAATAGAAGCCTTTGTCTAAGGCTGGTCCTACCCAAAATTTAACGCCAGGATAAATAGCTTCCACCGCTTCTGCCATCAGGTGGGCAGAAGAATGCCAAAAGGTATTTTTACCATCTGCATCATCCCATGTCAGTAATTTCAAAGCACTATCCGTCGTAATTGGACGTGTGGCGTCCCAAACTTGTCCGTTAACACTTGCGGCCAATACTTTCCTGGCCAAACCTTCACTGATTGATTTAGCAATATCGAGTGCACTTACACCCGCTTCATACTGTCTTACTGCCCCATCGGGAAAACTAATGTTGATCATCTGATACTTGCTGTAATTCTAAGGGATGCAAAAATACGGAAAAGCCTCGGTTTTTTAGCTACAAGCTTCAGGCTGCAAGCCGCAAGCTTTTGAATAACCATACATTTTACGACTATGCTACTTGTTTTCTTGAAGCTTGTAGCCTGCAGCTTGTGGCTTACAGCTCCTATCTCTTATTTAACGCTTCTTTATCAGCATACACTATATTGCGGTTGTAGTTTTGCACGAATGAGACTGAAGTTTACCCTAACCCATCTCTTACTGGTTGTTGCTTTTGCCGCAGGTGCCCAAAACCTGACCGGTATCTGGCGCGGTTATTTCAGTTCATCCAATGGTCTATACAGAGAAGACGTACGCCAGGAATTTTATAAATATGAAGTACAGATCGACCAGCAAGCGAACAACGGAGTAAAAGGTGTTACCTACTCTTATAAGAGCACCATATTTTATGGGAAAGCCCGCATGCAGGGTATTTTTACTGTTCAGACCAAAAACCTAATCCTAAAAGAAACCGGACTTGAAGAGCTTAAAATTGGTGATAAAAGCGAGCCATGTCTTATGACCTGTTACCTCGAATATTCCAAAATTGGCAAACTGGAAGTATTACAAGGTACATTTAGTTCAGTAAGCGAAAAAAAGAAGACCGATTGCGGAAGCGGAAAAGTTTATCTCGAAAAAGTAACAGAATCAGATTTCGAACTTGAACCTTTTTTATTGAAGAAAAAGCCGGAAACGACTTCGGTTAAGAAAAAAACTATTCCTGTTACCACTCCAGCAAAACAACAACCCAAAAAAGAACTTCCGAAAACCACGCTGAAAGACAACACTGTTAAAGCACCGGTTAAAACCAGTATAAAACCTCCTGCTAATAACACAACAAAAACACCCGCTAAAACAAATAATACTGTAGCTGCCACAAGGAAAGCACCTGCAAAAACAAATACAAAAACAACGACTAATCCACCAAAAACCAATAACACCAAAGTAGCGGATACAAAAACAAATACGCCACCACCCCCGCCTGCCGCTTCCACTTTACAAAAACAGGAAGCTACGGTTACCATGCGTAAAACAGATACGCCAATAGTTAAATGGGAAAAACCACCTACAAGTTTTCAGGGTCCAATTCCCAAAGTACTCCTGGAAAGAGAAAATAATTTGGTTAAAACCATTGTTACAAGTGAGCATAGCCTTGTGGTAGATATATTCGACAATGGCACCATTGATAACGATACCATTTCACTTTACCATAATAACAAACTGGTCATCAGCAATGGTAGACTCACCTATACACCCCTGCGTTTAAAAATTGATTGTTCAAATGAGCAATCAAGACATGAACTCATTCTGGTAGCAGAAAACCTTGGGGAAATAGCACCAAATACAGCTTTAATGGTAATTACTGCGGGTAAAAAAAGGTATGAGATATTCCTTACTTCCAATGAGAAGAGAAATGCCAAAGTCGTCATAGAATATAAACCCGATTAGCACGGTTTATCACGAATTGCTATTCCCTTTCTTCATACCATACTTTTATCGTATCAGCCTGTATTCTTTTGGTTAACCACTTTTGTATTTTTTCTTTTTCATCGGGATGCATTTGTTTACCGGCAACAATGACAGCCATCCAGTTGTTTCTTTCTGTTGAATCAGACACTTGCAGTGCTTTCTCTAATACCAGGGAATTAACTGATTCATTCAATGCCTTTAACTCCTTGAATACCTGACGGCTTGTTTGCTGTTGCACCTGTATACTATCTAACACCACCTGTAGTTGTGTTATACGTTGTTCGCGCTGAAGAAGTGCTTTATTTATTCCATCTCTTTCTTTCATATCATCACCTTGCTGCACCGATGCAAAGCCCTGTTTAATCTCTAAATCACAATCAGATAAACCATAAATGGTTAACCTTGACTTCAATGATTCAATCTTTTGTGGCAGAATGGGCAAACCGCCATATACCAAGGTAATTTTTCTTTGTTTAGGGTCGATGTTTTTTTGTAACAGGTAATCGTCTTTTATATCACCCTCTGCCGCTATAAACCGGTTTGCATTCTGAACAAATCGGCTTTCCGATACCAGTTTATAACCCAGGTAAATACTCGGCAATAAAGTAAGCATTACTACTGCACCTATAATACGTTTGGCTTTTACTTCATAACCTTTATCTGCAAATTTTTTATACGGGAATTTGAGAAAGCGCATAATTATTAAAGTGGCCAGGGCTATAAATACCGTGTTTATAAAAAACAGGTAAAAAGCCCCAAAGAAAAAGCGGAACTGCAGTGTTGCCAGTCCATACCCGGCCGTACAAAGCGGTGGCATTAATGCGGTTGCAATTGCAACACCTGGTACAACATTTCCTTTTTGTTTACTTGCCAAAGCCAAACTACCTGCAAGCCCACCAAATAAGGCAATCAACACATCATAAATATTGGGAGATGTACGGGCTAGAATTTCAGAATGCGCATCACTGATAGGTGTTATCAGAAAATAAAAAGTAGAAGTAAGTAAGGCTGTTCCACCGGCAAAAAGGTAGTTGAACAACGCTTTCTTTAGCATTGCCAGATCATTCACAGCCATACCAAACCCCATCCCCATAATCGGCCCCATTAACGGAGAAATAAGCATCGCGCCAATGATCACTGCGGTGGAATTTACATTCAATCCTAATGAGGCAATAAAGATGGCAAAAATCAATACCCATAGATTAGTCGAACGGAACTCAATTCCTTTTTGTATAGCACTACTAACATGTTCAAAGTCCTCACGCTCCACCCCTAACCGGAAATAATTCAACAACTTAACAAGGCTTCTTGAATTCATACGGATACATTTAGCAGGTTAATGAAATGCAATATCAATGATACGGAATTGTTGGGGGTGAATGGTAAATTGTGAATGATCAATAGGAAACAGGTTATGCACAATTCACCATTGACCATTCACCTCTTAAAATTTCACATTCCACGTAACTGCCGGAATTACCGGAAACAGAGACACTTGTTTGGCTTTTACTTCCAGGGTACCATTACTGGCATCACCTTGCTGGTCAAAATAGAGGAAATAAGGGTTTAGTCTGCTGTAGGCATTGTATAAACTGAAGACCCAGTTGGTGGTATATTTTCTTACTTTTTTAGGCGTAGGTGTATAGGTGAATGAGAGATCCATACGATGGTAGGCTTTCATTCGATAGGCGTTAATACGACTGTACTCCTGCGTAAGTACACCTCCCACAAAATAGAATCGCTCCGGTAATGAAGTGGCATTGCCTGTACCATATACAAATACGGCTGAAGCTTTCCATTTTTTCGATAATTCATAGGTTGTAACCACCGACATATCATGCCTCCGGTCGTAGCGACTCGGGTATTTTAGTCCATCGTTCAGGTCCGGGAACCTGCGCCAGGTCCAGCTTAGCGTATAACCTATCCAACCGGTAAGTCGCCCTTTCACTTTGTTGATGAACAATTCTGCTCCATAACTCCATCCTTTACCAAAAACGAATTCCTCTTCCGGATCTTTTAAAGATGGTGTATATCCTTCGCGATATTCGATCTGGTTATTCATGGTTTTGTAATACAGCTCCAGTGAGGTTTCGAACATACCGTTATTAAAATTCCGGAAATATCCTACTGCATATTGCCATCCGGTTTGTGGTTTAACACGTATGGTGCTTGGTACCCATAGATCTGTAGGCAATGTTGTGCCTGCATTGGTTACCAGGTGTATGTATTGTATGTTGCGTGTAACAGCCGCTTTAAATGAAGACAACTCATTGAATGCATAACGCAGTGTAGCCCTGGGTTCAAGTCCACCATAAGCTTTAACCGTTTGTCCGCTGCGGTAAACGGTACTGTCTAATTTATTCCCATTAGCATCCCTTTCATAAAAAGTATATTTACCCACCTGTTGAAACACGCTGTAACGTAATCCCATGTTTAATTTCAACCGACTATTGATTTCCCAGTCGTCTTGCAGGTAAACCGCATATTCATTGGCGAATTTTTTCGTAGCATTATTAGGCTGAAATACAACGGTATCCTGATTTCCACTCAATACATTGGGTAAAAAAGTATGGAAAATATATTGTGCTCCGAATTTTAGTTTGTGTTCCGGACTTGGATAAAAATCTACATCGGTTTTGAGGTTCAGATCGCGGATACCGGAAGAAAGATTGATATTGAAATCGTTCTGGCGTCCAGTAAGCTGAAATTTATAATCATTGTAAACAGCCGTAGTATTCGCAAATAATTTTTTATTGAATACATGATTCCACCTTAAGGTAGCGGTACTATTACCCCATGGAATATCGATAGCAAAAGAGCGTTTACTGTTGTTGAAGTTAAACTGATCGCGACCAAAATAACCACTCAGATAGAGTATATCTTTTTCGGAGAAACGATAATTCATTTTGGCATTCAGGTCATAGAAATAATAGCCTGACCCGTAGAATTCATTGTCTTTTTTGATAAAAGGCTTGGTAAGCATATCGATATAAGTTCGACGTGCCGAAAGCATATAAGATGCTTTATTCTTTTTAAGAGGTCCCTGTATTGAAAAGCGGGAAGCAATAAGGCCAATGCCAGCATCTACCTGTGTTTTATTGATATTACCTTCTTTCATGGCCACATCTACTACAGAAGACAGGCGACCACCATACTGAGCAGGCATCCCTCCTTTTATCAGGGTAACATTTTTAATGGCATCAGCATTAAAAATGGAGAAGAAACCAAACAGGTGTCCGGTATTATAAACAACAGCATCATCGAGCATGATGAGATTTTGATCTGGCCCTCCTCCTCTCACATAAAATCCGGCATTACCTTCCCCTGCATTACGCACTCCTGGTAATAATTGAAGTGTTTTCAACAGATCAACTTCTCCCAATAAAGCTGGAAGGGCTTTAGCGGTATTTACACTCAGCTCAATTTTGCCCATCTGGGCTGTTTTCACATTATTATCCCTTCTACGGCCAATAACCACTACATTATTGATGACTGCCGCATTGGGTAACAGAAGAATGTTTTGCTGCTGGTCGTTCTGAAGGTCAATATTGATTTCCTTAGACTGATATCCAATAAAAGAAACGAGTATTTTATAAGTGCCCTTATTGAGGGTAATGGAATAGAATCCGTACTGATTGCTCTGCACTCCCCTGCCTTCACCTGTAACAAGTATATTGGCACCTATCAGCGTTTCTCCTGTGAGTGAATCTTTGAGGTAACCATTTAAAGTTACTTTTTCCTGAGCGGAAACAAGGGTAGACAGAAAAATAAAAACCACTAAAAGAGAAGTACGCATTTTTAATTCATTGATGTCCAAGGAAATTGGCTACTAGCTTTTAGCTGCAAGCCTAGATTGGCTGTCGTTTTAAGCTTTCTGCTATTGATGAAATAAATATATAGGCATCCCGATTAGAAATTTAAAATCTGTTGGAAAAAGGAATGTTTAATTGTGTAAATATGCCATTTGACGCTCAGATTCAATATAAAAAACTCACAGCTCGTGGCTCACGTCTCATTACTGATATTTATGGCATAGCAATGGTTGGGATTTCCAAACTCTAATCAATCTTATCCCTGCTCCGGATTTTAATCCGGAGCAGGGATAAGATAAAATGTGTTAATTATTAGAATTTCCTGAAATCAATAGAATCTTTTACCTCACCACAGATCAACATTTTCTTTGGCAGGTAAGGATTCCTGATTTCTGAAGAGTTGCTCAGCCAGAATGCGCCGGCATCATTAAATGCCATTGGACAATACTGGTGATATACTACTGTGCGATCGTATTGTACAGTACGTACCAGATCGTATAATTGCTCACTTACAGTCTGGAAGGTTTTACGACGCTCTTCTCTATCTGTTTCAGATACCAGCGATTTAAGGTCCGAGCTGATACTAACTGCAAAACTATGCGCCGTTTTAAGGGTAGCAGAATCGTTTTTAAGGTCTTTAAATGCCACTGCCGCTTCAGCAACATCGCTGATAAGTCCTACAGCTTCGCTGGCAATAAGGGTATCGTTTTCTGCAATAAACTGGTCTTTCAGTCTGAAATAACTGTCCAGCATCTTACCAAATGCCAGGTTAAAACTATCAGAATGGGCACTTGCTGCCAATGTTTTTGGTGTTTCAGCAACATTTTTTTGCTCATCATTGCTTCCACAGGCTGCCAGAAATACAATGCCAGCCAATACCAGAACCTTTTTCATATGATAAAATTTTGCACAAAATTAAAGCAAATTGCAATGGCAGCAGTTTGCAATTACCTTTGCGCTCCTAAATCGTTGTTAAGAAATGTTGATCGGCTTACAGAATGTGACTTTTGAGTTTGGTGCCCGTGTTATTGTGGAAGATGCCACTTGGCATATCCAACCCGGCGACCGTATTGGTTTAATCGGTTATAATGGTACCGGAAAATCGACCCTTTTAAAGGTACTGGTGGGAGAATATACCCCTTCAAAAGGAACAGTTGAAAAAGGAAAAGAAACAACCATTGGATACCTGCACCAGGATTTGCTGAGCTTCGATACCAACGACACCATAACCGAAGTTGCTCTTGGCGCTTTTGAAAGGGTGCGTCAACTGGAAAAAGATATTGAGCGTTTAGGTATTGAACTTGAAAAAGATCCCGAAAACAATGACCTGCTCATTCAATACACCGATGCCCTTCATGAGCTTGATGTATTGGACGGATACAATATTCACCACAAGGCAGAAGAAGTGTTACATGGACTTGGTTTCAGTAATGAAGACCTCTCCCGCCCCTACAAAGAATTTAGTGGTGGATGGAGAATGCGGGTACTGCTCTGTAAAATGATCTTACAGAAACCAGATGTTCTCCTGCTCGATGAGCCTACCAACCACCTCGATCTTCCTTCTATTGAATGGTTGGAAAAATACCTGATCCACTACCAGGGTAGTGTGGTGATTGTGAGCCACGATAAATTTTTCCTGAACAGAATGGTCAATAAAATTGTAGAAGTTTACCAGCAGGAACTGCATATTTATTCTGGCGACTATTCCTATTATGAAACTGAAAAAGCTTTGCGCATAGAAATGCAGCAAAAAGCTTTTGAAAACCAGCAGGATTATATCCGCCAGCAGGAAAGATTTATTGAACGCTTCAAGGCCAAAGCAAGTAAAGCTGCTCAGGCACAAAGTATTCAGAAGCGACTGGATAAAATTGAGAAGATTGAAGATGTAAAACTGGAAAGACCTGACCTACGCATCAACTTCCAGCTAGATAAAGTGCCGGGAAAAGTATTGGCTGAATTGAAAAATGCGAGTAAAAGTTTTGGAAAGATAAAAATCCTTGAAGCAGCCAATGCAGAAATTGAGCGTGGCGATAAAATTGCACTGATTGGTGCAAACGGAAAGGGTAAATCAACCGTGTTACGCATGGTAGGTGGCACTGAACCATTTGAAGGTGAACGTGTATGGGGACATAATGTAGAAGAAAGCTTCTATGCCCAACATCAGTTGGAAGCGCTTACCTTAACCAATACTATACTCGAAGAATTACAACAATGTGGCAGCAAAAAAACCGATGTGGAACTACGTGCTTTACTCGGAGCTTTCTTATTCAGTGGTGATGATGTAGACAAACGTATTCGCGTATTAAGTGGTGGTGAAAAGGCACGTGTTGCACTGGCAAAAACCATTGTAAGCAAAGCCAACTTCCTCATTCTTGATGAACCTACCAACCACCTTGATATGCATTCGGTAGAGTTATTGGCAGAGGCATTGAATAAATACGAAGGCAGCATTATACTCGTAAGCCACGATCGTTATTTCATTTCAAAAACAGCTAATAAAATCTGGGAGATTGTTGACCACCAGATCAAAGAATTTAAGGGCACTTATCAAGAATGGGTGGAATGGAATGAGCGGATGGAGAAGATAAAGGGAAGTCAGGGAGACAGGAAGACCGAAAGTCCGAAAGAGAAGGCGGTTGAGGTTGAGGTTAAAAAAGAAACAGTAACTGCGAATAATTCCTCCAACCAGGCTATTGATAGGGAGAAGCAGAAAGAATTACAGAAGCAAAAACGCAGACTTACCAACCTCGAAGCAGAACTGAATAAATGCAAGGAAGAAAAAGCCAGGCAGGAAGCAGCATTGGGTGACCCATCCAATTATTCCGACCCTAAAAAATTCCAGGAACTCGAAGCGGCTTATAAACAAACTCAGGTTAAGTGGAATGAGTTGAATAAGGAATATGAGGAAGTGTTTGAGCTTGTGATGGAGATGGAGGGGTGAGGAAAATTCAAAATTCAAAAGTCAAAAGTCAAAAAAGGTCATATAACTGATTCAATTGCAGGGTTTTGGGCTATGGTCTGGTCTGGCTAAACTCATACACGGGATCATCTGTCATCCCCTTGCTTTCCACCGATAAAACCCTGTTTTTTGCCCAATGTTTTAATAGGCACTGGCATTTCTAATTGTTTGGTGTAACTTACTTAGGTCGATAATGGCAACCCAAAGCGGCAATACTTCGTATTGCCCTATATCAATCACCCAACAATAAGTAACAATGAAAAAGAATTATTTCTACTTCGTTACGGTTTTAGCTGGTATTGCATTATTAGCTGCCACTAAACCCTTTACCAGATCACCTCTGGGCCTCAGCAAAGGGACACCCGATATTAAATCGGTGAGTGCTTTAACTTTTGGTAAGGACGGAATACTCTTCATTGGAGATTCGAAAGGAGCTACCATTTTTGCTATAGATACCAAAGATGCTAAAAACAATAATAATGCAGCAACGATTGATGTTACCGGAATCGATCAAAAAATAGCCGAAGCCCTGGGCACAGAGAAAGAAAAAATCACCATTACAGATATGGCTGTAAACCCGCTTTCAAAAAAACTTTATATCGCCCTTCAAAATAGTGATGGTACACCTGTGATAGTAAAACTGGAGGGTGAAAAAATTGAAGCGGTTGGTTTAAAAGATGTCGACTTTTCAAGTATTACCCTTAATGACGTAGCGGCTGAAGATGCTAAAGATGCAAGAGGTCGTTCTTTGCGCGTGTCGGCTATTTCCGATATGGGCTTTGCAAACGGGAAAGTATTGGTAAGCGGACTCTCGAACAAAGAATTCAGTTCTTCTCTTCGCAGTATACCTTTTCCTTTTTCCAATCAGCAGGATATGGCTTCATTGGAAATGTACCATGGCGCGAATGGCCGTTTTGAAACCACTTCTCCTATCCGCACCTTTACTACCGGTAAAATCAATGGCAAAGAATATATTATTGCGAGTTATACCTGTACCCCGCTCGTTCTTTATCCCCTGGATGAATTAAAATCGGGCCAGCATGTTAAGGGAAGAACCGTTGCAGAAATGGGCAGTGGTAATACTCCTATTGACATGACAACCATAACCAAAGGTGGCGAATCTTATTTGATCATGGGTAATACCGCCCGTTCTGTATCGGAAGTAAATTATAAAGCCATTGCAGCATTTGAAGGAACCATCACAGAAAGAATTGCTACTACTGCGGGAACGGCATTTGTATTATTACCCAATTTGACCAAAGTACAACAGATGGATAAACTGGATAATAACAATGTAGTAATCATGCAGAAAAAAGACAATGGCTCATTGGATCTGACTACTGTAAAGAATGATGCATTGTAATAGCAGTCGAAATATTCAAAATAACAGGTTATGCAATTTGCGTAACCTGTTATTTTTTTGTCTTGCTACGCTGTTTTCCTGCTCGGATGAACAGAAAAATATTGTGGTTATTTGGGAGGCGAATAAGGCAAAAGCAGTATTTATACCCAGGCAGTTGCTAAAGGATGTACCTGCATCCTCCATCAAAAGCACAGTGAGGATCAGAAAGGAAAATGATACCACCACCCTGCTTGGTTACTATAATTTTCAGGATGGGTTAATCTTTGAGCCCCTGATTCCTTTTCAACGAGGTGCCAATTATGTTATATCAGTTTTCGATAAAAAAGTGGCGAATTTTAATGTATCTATAGACCATAAACATAGTGCGCCTAAAGTGGTGACTGTTTATCCGCAGTTAGACACCATTCCTGAAAACACTTTGAAGCTGTACATTGAATTCTCACAACCCATGCGGGAGGGTAAATCCCTGCAGCATATCAGGCTCGTAAATGCCAACAAAGATACTTTGACAGATACTTTCCTCGATTTGCAACCTGAGTTATGGAATGAGAACAGAACTGTTCTAACCATCTGGTTCGACCCCGGAAGAATTAAACGTAACCTGCAACCCAATCTTAGGTTAGGCGCACCATTAGATGCCCATAAAAATTACCAGTTGATCATCTCCAAAAACTGGCAGGACACAGAGGGGGCAGCGTTGACGCATGATTATGTAAAATCATTTGCCACAGTAATTCGTAACAGCTTATCACCCAATACTGAACACTGGAAAATAGAAGCACCCAAGGCGCAATCCAGGGAACCACTTTTTATTCATTTAGACAAAGCGCTGGATCATTTTTTATTGTTAGACTGCTTGCAGGTTTTCGATCAAAAGGGTAATCTCGTAAAGGGTAGGTTGAATGTAACGGATAAAGACAGAGTGGTTTATTTTATTCCTGAACAAAACTGGGATGCAGGCAGGTATACGCTGCGCATCTTATCGAAACTGGAAGATCTGGCAGGTAATAACCTAAATAAAGTATTTGACCGGGATATAAAGAATACCAAAAAGCCTTCTACGCAGGAATATTATACAAGGGATTTTGTAATAGAATAATCATTTCATACATAGTAGTTATTCTCGTTTTTTATTTTTCTAAACTCCCTGAAAATCTTACCATACTCTACTGAGAAAGAATGTTTAAAAAAACTTCTACGGCTTACACCTTACATTGTCGCCCAACTTTTGAAAGCTAACTTTATACGCACACATTCACTTCGTAGAATTTCGCAAAACTCGGACATACTCTCCGTCAGGTCGAGTCTCAAATTCTAGGAATAATGGCGACATTATTTTTTTTCGAGAGATTTCTTCTTGTGATGGAACGCCATTCCGATCTGATGTAAAACATGTTGTTGGGGAATACTTATCTTTTTTAGTAGGACTAATGCTTCTTATACCAACTTGGAACCCATACAGAGGTCTATCCCACAATTGTTTTTCTATTATTAAAAGATTTATGAATTTGTCGTCATTATAAATTATCTTATTCCCTGCATCTAGTATCACCTTGCACATATTATCAACATCTCTTCTTGAATACATTTTGGTTGGTCCAGAAATGCCAATCGTAACCATAATAGATGTTTTATAAGGCCAGTTCTGGCAATCGATTTCTTGAAGAACAGCTTGCATCTTTTTACGTAATTCAATAGCTTTTTTTGTATTTCTAAAGCTTATTGCTTCTAAGCCGTAAAAAATTATTACTTCATTGAAATCAGGGTTGTTCCATATATAAAGATCTTGATTATTCATAACGTACAATAATGAAATTAAAGTATGCAATTTTTAATTCTTTTGAAAGCAGATCAGTATTCCATATAATTATAAATTTACGAAACTTAAAATATTCAAAACGATTTCGTTAATGCACTTGACTAGTTTATAATCGGACTGACAAAAAAAATTGCGAAACCTTTTTCAAGTTTCGCAATTCCATTTTTCAACTCACCCAACCCTCTCTGCTTCGCAAAGAGGGCTTTAAAGCAGCAAACTTTTTTGACTTTTGAATTTTGATTTTTGAATTTTGAATTTGTCTTTTTATTTATTCAAAATACTCCTGCTAATCACAATCCTCTGCACTTCACTTGTACCCTCGTATATCTGTGTAATCTTAGCATCACGCATCAATCTTTCTACATGGTATTCTTTTACAAAACCATAACCACCATGTACCTGAACAGCTTCTGTGGCGATCCACATGGCGGCTTCGCTGGCAAATACTTTGGCCATTGACGAGCTAAGTGTATAGTCTATTTTATTGTCTTTTTCCCAGGCAGCTTTTAAGCAAAGCAAACGTGCTGCTTCAACCTTTGTAGCCATATCGGCCAATTTGAACTGAATTGCCTGGTGATGCATAATTTCTTTACCAAAGGCTTTACGCTGTTTGCTGTAAGCCAATGCTAATTCATAAGCTCCGCTGGCAATACCCAAGGCCTGAGAAGCAATACCAATTCTACCACCAGCCAAGGTTTTCATAGCGAACTTGAAACCAAAACCATCTTCTCCTATCCTGTTTGCCTTAGGTACTTTTACATCTGTAAGTAAAATGGTGTGTGTATCACTTCCACGAATACCCAATTTATTTTCCTTGGCCGCAACAGTTACACCTGGCCAGCTTTTTTCAACGATAAATGCATTAATTCCCTTACTTCCTTTTGCAGGATCGGTTTGTGCCATCACAAGATATACGGATGCAGAAGAACCATTGGTGATCCAGTTTTTTGTTCCATTCAATAAATAATAATCACCCATATCTTCTGCAGTAGTGCGCTGACTGGTAGCATCACTACCCGCTTCAGGTTCACTTAACAGAAAAGCACCGATGTATAAATCACCGTCCTTGCGCCCCTGCGCCAATGGTGTGAGGTATTGCTGTTTTTGTTCTTCAGAGCCAAAAGTTTCCAATCCCCAGCAAACAAGGCTGTTGTTTACGCTCATACATACACTCACGCTGGCATCTACCTTACTTATTTCTTCCATGGCCAGCACATAACTCACCGTATCCATACCTGCACCGCCATATTTGGGGTCAACCATCATACCCATAAAACCCAGTTCCGCAAGTTGCATGATCTGCTCTTTAGGGAATTGCTGCTTTTCATCACGCTCTATAACACCGGGTAAACATTCGTTTTGGGCAAAATCACGTGCCGCTTTCTGGATCATTAAATGTTCTTCGCTGAGTTGGAATTGCATATTTTTTTGGTTTTGGCGCTGCAAAAATAAGCTAACAATCGTTAGGAAAGCACAATTTGGGAATTTTGATCATTGATTTTTTAATTTTTGATTTGGGCGGATAATACACCTAAAGGATAAAATTGCTTGATACATTAACCGATTGAAAATGGACATTAGACCATAAATCAAACAATCAATGATCAAAAAATCAAAATTTCACACCTGAAATGTTAAACAAACGGCCATCTTTCTTTGTTTTCCTTATTGAATGATAACTTTGTATTATAATTCACCCCTCTCTGAGCATTTAGCAAACCTTTTTGTTTTCTTTTTTCACCAAACAAATTAGCATGTTGAAACATTTACGACTCGTAATGATGGGATTTTTTTGTATAGCCAGGGTATTAGTATTTGCTCAGGATGAAAACGATATGGATATCAACAGTATATCTATTAAAGTTGCCAGTAACCGTATTTTCGGAAAAATAACCGATGTAATCACCACAAAACCACTTGAAGCAGTTTCGGTACAATTATATTTAAAAGATAGTAAAGGAAATGATAGCCTTGTTAATGCCCTACTCACCAAAGCGAACGGTGATTTTCGATTTACCAATCTTCCAAAAGCCGATAGTTTCAAACTTGTTATAAGCAGCCTGGCGTATGCGGCGAAAAATTTCACTGTTTTATTCACGCCAGACAATGTGCGAAAAATTCCTGAAACCGCATTTTTTGAAAAAGATCTTGGAAATATAGCATTGGAACAAGATGCCACCACCCTTACAGCAGTTGTTGTAAAATCAACCGCAAAGCCGGCACTGGAAATGGGGATCGACAGAAAAATATTTAATGTTGAAAAAAGTCTTACGGCTACTGGAGGTACTGCAATAGATGTAATGAAAAATATTCCTTCTGTTTCGGTTGATGTGGAAGGAAATGTTCAACTACGAAACAGCCAGCCACAGATTTTTGTAGATGGTCGCCCAACCATTCTCACCCTCGATCAGATTCCATCAGATAATATTGAAACCATTGAACTTATTACAAACCCTTCTGCTAAATTCGATGCAGCAAGCTCAGGTGGTATCATCAATATTGTTCTTAAGAAAAATAAAAGAATCGGATTGAATGGTGTAGCAAGTATTGGTGGAGGTTATCCTGATATCTATAATGGTAACCTGGCCCTCAATCTACGGCAGGGTAAGGTTAATTTATTTGCAAGTGGTAGTATTAATCAGTCAGGTGGCATTGCACGGGGGGAGTCGCTCCGAGAAAACAGGGTCAATGGTGTTGCAGATAATTACTTCAACCAGTATTCCAATAATGCCCGACTCAGGAGGTTTAATTCTATTCGTTTCGGTCTTGATTTCTTCCTTGATAACCGTAATACTATTTCATTTACACAGGGAATTGTAGATGGCAAATTTACCAACCGGGAAGTACAGGATCAGTATTACTTCAACCAACAAAAAGTATTACAACGCACCGGTGATCGTTTATCAGAAAACAGGGCTGGGTTTAACAGGTATAACAGCCAACTTAATTTCACCCATAAATTCCCAGAGAACGGCAAGGAACTTACCGCTAATATCAATTACAATTATGGTAATGGCAGTAATCTTTCCAATATCAGGAACGCTTTTTATAACACAGATGGTACACCTTATGCACCCGAGGCACTGGTTAGAAATAATGGCACCAACCGTAATAAACAAGTTACCTTCCAATTGGATTACAGCGATCCAATCGGCGAAAATGCAAAACTGGAAACCGGCTTGCGCTCCTATATGAATGATGTAAGCAGTTCTTTTAACGCTTTTGCCATCGGTAATGGCATTGAAACAAAACTACCCCTGAGTAACAATATCCGGTATAAAGAATCTGTACATGCAGGTTATATTACTTACTCTAATAAAATAAACAGTTTTTCTTACCAGGCTGGTTTAAGGGCGGAATATTCTGAATTTGAAGGAGAGCTATTAGATAGTGCAAGAAAATTCGGGTACACTTACCCGAATAGCTGGGACAGGCTTTTTGACGGGTTCTTCCCCAGTTTGTTTCTTACCAAAACGATCAATGATAATACTGATATCCAGCTTAACTATAGCCGTAGAATCAGGAGACCAAATTTCAGGCAACTGAATCCATTTGTTGATATTACAGATCCGGTAAACCTTAACCAGGGTAACCCACAACTACAGCCTGAATTCACCAATTCTTTTGAATTCAATTATAATACCAAATACAAAAGTGGAAGCTTTCTGGGTGTTTTGTATTTCAGGAATAACCAGCGAGATATCACCCGTTTCAGTGATACCATTACTGCTGCACAATACCAGCAACTGAACAATGCTGCAGTTGATCCGAATGCAATTCTCAATACATTCATCAATGCCCAATACACCAATCGCTGGGGAGCCGAGTTCACCCTTCAACATAAAATCGGGGCAGACTTCGACCTTACGCCAAGCATTAACCTGCAGTACCGAAAAGTGAAAGCAATTGTAGGCAAACTTGACCTTAGCAATCAGGGTTTTAATTGGGAATCTAAACTGATTGCCAATTATCGTTTTCCTACCAAACAAACTTCCTTCTTTAAAAACCTGAGCTTGCAAATGGTGGGCGAATACGAATCTATGGAAGTTACCGCACAGGGTAAATCGCTCGCGCAATACAGTATTGACATGGCCATAAGGAAGGATTTCCTGAAAGACAAAAAAGCCTCACTTACATTTGCTTTGAATGATGTTTTCAATACCAACAGAAACGGGAATATCTTCGATACAGACCTGTTTTACCAACAAGGCTATAACCGCCGAAACGTTCGCAATTTCCGACTAACTTTCTCCTACAAATTCGGAAGCGCCACGTTTAAGTTATTTAATAACAGAAACAATAGAGACGAGGAGGATTGATAGGATGGCTGATGTCTGATCGCTGATGTCTGATTTCTGATGTTGGATTTACTTTTTGTTGTATGATGTTTATTCAACTAAATATCCGCCATCAGACATCAGACATCAGCCATAAAATCTGCCATCTGACATCCCAAAATTTCAATAGTATTTTTTCTGCAGGTTATACAAAACACTCTTATCTATATCGTTCAGCCTTTTTGTGGTGTCTTGGAGGAAATGGCGTTTGAAGGCCTGGATGGCGGCGGTGGTGTCTTTTACATCGTAACCTATGATGCGTAATGCCTGAATATGATTAAAGTTGGCAGGAACAGAATCACGCACTTCATCATACCATAATCCAAATCCTTTCTCAGCAAGTTTCTTCCAGGGGAAACGGTAATTGGGATCGTTTTTGCGGGTTGGTGCAATATCACCATGACCAATAAAATTAGCCGCAGGAATATTGTGTTCTTTCTTTAAGCGTGTTAATAAACTGATTAAACTATTGATTTGTAAACTATCAAAAGGTTCAAAGCCATTATTATCAAGTTCAATACCAATTGACGAGGAATTTATATCTGTCATATTACCCCACTTACCTACCCCACCATGCCATGCCCGGAGATAGTCGCTGAGCATGTGATGCAATACCCCAGTTCTACAAATTACATAGTGAGCACTAACAGATGTTCTGGTTAACGTAAATGTTTTTAATGTCTGTTCACAGCTATTCTGAGCAGTATGGTGAATAATAACAAAGTTCGGTTTGCGCATATTAAAATTGGTAGTGCCTACCCAATATGGCGGCAATCCCATTGAATCAGACTGAAAGGTTTCTACAGGCGCTACACGCAAAGCTTTTGCGTATTCCTTTGCTTTCTGGTTATACACTTTATTGGTGGCTTTATAAGGGTTTCTGGAACAGGCAATCAATACCAGGAGAACAATCAGTAAGAGATAGTTTTTCATGTAGTTTCTTGAAGCGGAAAAATACGAAGAAAGCAGGGAAGTTTAATAGTCCGAAAGTCCGAGAGAAAAGAAAGAAAATATTTATTTTACGGAATAGTTTTAATCTATTAAACTAAAAAACCTCCGGACTTTCGGTCTCCCGGACTTCCGGACTTAATAATCAACTATGTCTCTACATCTCGGCAGATCTACTTTTGGGAACCCGGCTAATAAAGGGAATGTGTTGTCTCGTGATGAAGCAAACACGCTTTTCCATGAATGGGTACTTAACCCTAAACTAAAACTACACATGCTTCAGGTAGCGCACCTGATGAAATGCTGGGCGGCTGAAAAATTACAGGCCGATGAAGCCACTCAATGGCGCTGGGAAATGGCAGGGCTGTTGCACGATGCCGACTGGGATCAGTGGCCTGATTTACACTGTAAAAAAATTATTGAAGAGCTTGAAAGCAGGCAGGTAGACCCTGAGATCATTCATGCCATCGCATCGCATGGCCATACCCATTTTGGGGTAATACCTGAAACCGATATGGATAAGATGTTATATGCGTTTGACGAACTTTCCGGCCTCATACACGCCTATTCATTAATGCGACCAGGTGCTTATGAAGGTATGGATGTAAAAGGCGTGAATAAAAGATTAAAAGAAAAATCATTCGCCGCCAATGTATCCCGCGATGATATCCGCGATGCCTGCGAAAGAGCCGGTATTGAACTAAATGACCTGATTGCGTTCATCATACCAAGACAAGCGAGGAAAACAGAGGAATAAGAAATAAGGAATAAGAAACTCAAAGATCAAAAAATCAAAGATCAAAAACTTATGAGAAAACTATTACTGCTAATGCTACTGGTATGCTGCTTTGCAGGGTTGAAGGCCCAGCATATTTTGCCTTTGAAAGATCAGGCAAGGGTGGTTGATGAATTGCTGGCAGACAGACTGAACAATTTATTACCAGCATTGATGAAGGAAGAAGATATTGATATGTGGCTGGTTATATCACGTGAGTATAATGAAGATCCGGTTATTAAAACCATGTTACCCGCAACCTGGCTTTCAGCAAGAAGGAGAACCATTTTGGTGTTTTATCGCAACCCATCCGGCACATTTGAAAAATTAGCCATTGCCCGATATAATGTAGGGAACGAAATCAAAGCATCATGGGACATGACAAAATTTCCCGATCAGTGGGACGCTTTGATTGATCTGATTCAACAACGAAACCCTGCAAAAATAGCCTTAAATTATTCAAGTGATTTTGGGCATGCTGATGGACTCACTTTCACAGAACACAAAGAATTACTGGCAAAATTGCCGGCTGCTACGGCTAAAAAATTGGTGAGTGCAGAAAAACTGGCGGTGCGATGGCTCGAAACCAGAACTGCCCGCGAAATGCAACTCTATCCTCAATTAATACAAATTACACACGACATTATACAGGAAGGTTTTTCGGGTAAAGTAATCATGCCGGGCGTAACTACTACTGATGACGTGGTATGGTGGTTCAGACAGAAAATACGAGACCTCGGACTGGACACATGGTTTCACACATCTGTTTCTATTCAACGCAATGACCCGGAGAACTTTGATCACCTCCGCTCCTTTTCGAACAGACCGGCTGACGAGATAATAAGAACAGGTGATTTGTTACATGTAGACATCGGCATTACCTATTTAAGACTAAATACAGATATCCAACAACACGCCTATGTATTACAGCCTGGTGAAAAAACACCACCAGCCAGCATTGTTAAGGCATTTGAAAGAGCCAATCGTTTACAGGATATACTTACCAGCCAATTCAAAAATGGCAAAACGGGAAACCAGATTTTGAAAGATGCGTTGCAACAGGCCAAAAATGAAAACATCACCGCGTCCATCTATACACACCCCATCGGATTTCATGGACATGCTGCAGGCCCTACCATTGGTATGTGGGATCAACAAGGTGGTGTTCCCGGATCCGGAGATTTTCCATTACATGAAAACACTGCCTATTCTATTGAGCTGAATGCAGCAACAGATATTCCTGAATGGAAAAAGCCAATTCGTATTATGTTGGAACAGGATGGTTTTTGGGATGGAAAACAATTCCGTTATATCAGTGGCAGACAGGTTAAACTACTGATCGTACCATCTCAAGCTGCACATATAGGAGACTAACAAGCATGAATAATTTTTTATCCGCAGACTATTGGAACGACCGATACAAACAAAATGAAATCGGTTGGGATATTGGCTACCCCTCTACGCCATTAAAAACATATATCGACCAACTCACCAATAAAGATATCAGCATTCTGATACCCGGCGGAGGCAATAGCTACGAAGCCGCGTATCTATTGGAAAAAGGTTTTACCAATATCACTGTTATCGATCTGGCACCCCTGGTTACCGATAACCTGAAAGAAAAATTCAAAGAATATGGTGACGCTGTCAAAATTATCTGCGGCGATTTCTTTGAATTAACCGGAACCTATGATCTGATACTGGAACAGACTTTTTTCTGTGCCATTGATCCTTCATTACGTACTGCCTACGTTAAGAAAATGCATGAATTATTAAAACCCAATGGACAACTAGTCGGATTACTATTCAACCGCGATTTTGATGGTGGTCCTCCCTTTGGTGGAAATGAAGAAACCTATAAAACATTATTCTCTCCCTACTTCAACCTCAAATTAACACCCGCCTACAATTCAATCCCACAAAGAGCGGGAACAGAGGTGTTTGTTAATTTGAAAAAAAAAGCCGGAATTCGGATGTCTGATGGCTGATGTCTGATGTCGGATGTCTGATTTATAATGTAGGATGTAGGATTTCTGATGGAGGATATGAATATGGAAGGGAAATCTGATTAATTTATCCCCCCTCCTACAAAAAACAAATCTGCCATCTTCCATCTGACATCCAACAATCCGACATCAGCCATCCGACATCAGACATCAGCCATCTATTTCGGTTCTTGCTGACTTAGACAATGAAAGCTTCCCAGTCCCCAGATAATATCGGTTGAATCAATACCTACTACTTCCCTATCCTTAAATGCTTCCGCAATTATGCCGAGAGCTTTATCGTCTTTATCAGAACGAAAAGTTGGTACGATAACATGTTTGTTGCTTATATAGAAGTTAGCATAAGATGCCGGCAGGCGCTGGTCTTCATAGATTACTTCATCTGGCATAGGCAGTTCAATGATGTTTAACTGCTTACCATTTATTAAGCGCATGGCTTTTAACTGTTGCAGGTTGGTTTGCAATAAAGCATAGTTTTCATCCTGCTTATTTTCTTCAACCACTGTAATTACGGTATCCGCATTTACAAAACGAACGGTATCGTCAATATGACCGTCGGTATCATCTCCTATAATTCCCTCGTCTACCCAGAGCACCTGATCCATACCGTAATAATCTAGCAGGTATTGTTCTATCTGCGCCTGATTAAGGTTTGGATTTCTATTAGGATTAAGAAGACAGCAGGTAGAGGTTAATACGGTGCCTGCACCATTAAATTCAACCGAACCACCTTCCATGATGATGCCAGGATTGTACACTGGTATATCGAAATGTTTTCCGATTAATGTAGGGATGATATCATCGAGATCATAAGGAGGGTATTTACCGCCCCAGGCATTATAGTTCCAGTCAACAATTACTTTTCTCTGTGCTGCATTATTATTGATTAAAAAAGCTGGTCCATGATCGCGGCACCAGGCGTCATTGGTGGGATGCATGAAGAATTCGACCTGAGTCATGTTTACACCAGCTTGCTGCAAATGGCCGATGGCAATCATTTTCATGGCTTCATTGGCAACATTGATGCGAACTTTTTCGCTTAATGCAAGGTATTTGACGAAGAGCGCATAGTTGGGATAAATAGAATCTATTTTCCCCGGCCAGCTTGCTTCTTTATGAGGCCAGGAAAGCCATGTAGCTTCGTGTTCAGCGAATTCAGGGGGAAAGAAATAGCCGAGAGATTTTGGGGTAGTCAAGATGGTAGCTTTTAAATAAATGATTTATTGCCACTGAAGGCACTGAAATACACAGAAAGATTAGTCCTCATCGATGTATCGTTTAGTAATGGGTTGGTAAGAGTCTATTCTGCGATCACGGAGGAAGGGCCAGTGTGTTCTGTATCGATCGGTTTTTTGGGTATCGATTTCTACAACGGTTACTTCTTCTTCTTCATGCGAAGCTTTATACAATAGAGTTCCGAATGGATTACTTACAAAAGAACCGCCCCAGAATTTCATGGCGCCGTTTTGTTCGAAGCCTACCCTGTTAACACTAACAACATGTACACCATTTGCTACTGCATGACTTCTTTGAATAGTTTGCCAAGCATTGTATTGTTCGGTGTTGGTTGCTTCATCCTGACTGGTTGCCCAGCCTATAGCGGTTGGATAGAACAGAATTTCAGCACCCATCAACGACGTAATTCTAGCAGCTTCAGGATACCACTGATCCCAACAGATCAATACACCTAATGTTGCATATTTTGTTTTGAAAACTTTATACCCCAGATCACCAGGTGTGAAATAAAATTTCTCATAATAAGCCGGATCATCTGGTATATGCATTTTACGGTATTTGCCGAGGTAAGCTCCATCCGCATCAATAACAGCCGTTGTATTATGGTACAAACCCTCCGTTCTTTTTTCGAACAAAGAAGCGATAATCACTACGTTCAATTCAGCAGCAACTTTAGCTAAAGTTTCGGTTGATTGACCGGGAATGGCTTCTGCCAGTTTGAAATTTTCATAATCTTCAACATCACAAAAATATAAACTGGTAAAAAGTTCCTGCAGACAAACGATTTGTGCGCCTTTTGCGGCTGCATTACGAATACCCGCAATGGCTTTCGCCATATTTTCTTCTTTCGATGCCGTGCAACTCATTTGCACAAGACCTATTTGGATTTTTGACATAATTTTTTAAACTGCAAGCTTCAAGCTACAGGCTTCAAGCTCTATGATATAATTTATATTTTCAGTTCTAAAAGCTTGCAGCATGTAGCTTGCAGCTTGTAGCTATTTACATTTACGTGCTATGTTTAATAATAGCGTCGAAACTACTGATACCGATAATCTTCTCCGTAATATACCCTTCTGCATACCCTACTCCTATTCGTTTACCCAGCATCATCGCACGGGCTTTTACTGTTTCCAGAAACTGTGGTGTTGAAATATAGGTTTGGGGTTCATTGCCTCCGGTACTGTTAAATTGAGTGGTATAAGCCAATACAGATTCGATTTTCTTATCCATGTACTTTGTAATGTCTACCACAAAAGAAGGTTGAATAAACCGATCCTGAATATAATGAAACACATAAGTGGGTCGCCATGCTTCCTGAGCCTGTCCACCTGCGGTTGTTTCTATCTTTCTTAAGCCTGACAGAAAAGCTGCATCTGCCACAAGTTTAGCGCTTCGGCCATGATCGGGATGCCTGTCTTCCGGGGCATTGGCCAATACTATTTCCGGGCGGTATTTACGTATCATTTCAATGACTTTACGCTGATTGGTTTCATCATTCTGAAAAAAGCCATCTGCCATACCCAGGTTTTCGCGAATGGTTACACCCATAATTTCAGCGGCTGCTGTAGCTTCTGACTTTCTTGTTTCGGGGGTACCTCTCGTACCAAGTTCTCCTCGGGTAAGATCAACAATACCTACTTTTTTCCCCTCGGCCAACGCCGCCATCAGGGTTCCGGAACAGCCTAATTCTACATCGTCCGGATGAACGCCAAATGCCAGTATATCCAGTTTCATGTTTATTTTTTAACGTCGCAAAGGTACAACTTGAATTTTACTTGAACATTATGCACAAAAAAGCCCCGGAAAAAGGAATCCGGGGCTTTGAGTACTGGAATGAACAGGTCTTCCAGTTGCTATGTGTATTAGATTAATAATAACTATAAACAATCTCAGTTTCTGGTGCACCTCCAGGAGTTCTCCTCATGATTCGTTTAGAAGGCGAGTTGTTAGAGGCATAGTCAAACTGATAATAATATACCTGCTCCGCTCCAGTTGTTTCATTTCGTCTGGTAACTTTTCTGGCATTGTTTTTCATGGTACTTATACCTGTCATATAAAGAAAATTACGGAAAGCGGTATCTACATTAGTTCGCTGATCATAATCCTCATAAATAGTTGTTACCAGTTTTATTGCTTGTCCTAAGGGATCAATCTGGTATTGTGTTTCTGTTTTCAGGTTACCACCTGGGTAATAAGTATAATCGGTTCTTTCCGTATAGGCAAAACCAACACCTCCCTGTAAAGGTTTTTCATAAAGTTCAACTGATTCCAGCAGATTGTCTGCAGTATAATTGTAGATTTTATAATTTGTTTTTACGCCGTTTTCATATCTGCTTACTGCAGCTACTATACCATTGATATAGGTATAACGGTATTCGTCTGCGTTTTCAATTTGAACAGATGCAGGTTTTCCATTGTTATTGTAGCTGAAGAAATAATTCTCTTTATAAGTTACGGTTCCACCTGATTCGTAATAGGTTGAAATTTTATTGAGTTTTCCATCTTGTCCATAAAACAAAGAGTCATAGATACCCACACCTAAATCTACTTTTGCCAGTTTACCAGTTAAATTATTTACCGGTGCAGGATTAGGTTTATTCGATTCTTTTCCGCAGGAAAAAAAAGCAACCACTAACAGTGGCAACAAAAATTTACTTTTACTCATTTTATTCGTTTTCATTTTATTGCTGACACAGCTCATAGAAATTTCGTTTCAGCAGCAGGCTATTTTTCCGAAATTTTAGATGAACGGCAATTTAATAGTATGAATAGATACAAGATCCCTCCTGCCAATTTCCACTTCCATAATATTCATACTTACGGGTTAAGGGTAATGTTGAACTGTGATAAGTGTAGGAGAAAATATAAGTAGATATTTCACCTGTCTTTTCATTTTTAGCCGTGCGTGTAAGGGCATTATTTTTCAGGAATGTTTTACCGAAATAATAAGGCAGTTGTTTAAGCACGTCTTCCGGATTATAACTTTTGTCATAATCTGAATAAGTAATGGTCATTTCTTTAACGGGCCATCCTGAAACCGGATGCACGGAAAATGAAGTTTCTGTTTTCAGGTTACCATCAGGGTAATAGGTATAGGTAAACATATCGAGAAAATCCTGGTCATTGGGGTTACTCAGTATATCGGCATAAGTATGTGTGGAGGTTAGTTGTCCCTGGTTGTAGGTAAAACCTTTATGACTTGTTTTTATTCCTCCGAAGTACAAACCCACTTCAGATAGTAATCCATTTTCATAACTGTAGCGATATTCTTCTCCTTGGTCACTATATACACGGCTTGGTTTACCCAACATATCATAATCGAAGAAATAGGTTAAGCTGGTTCCTGAACCCGGCACCCATACCGATTTATATTTGATCAACTTTCCTGATGCATCATAATAAAGAGAATCATAGGCTCCGCTATCGTAGCTGATCTTAGCCAGTTTACCTTTTACCGGCTCTTGCGGCAATTGCGGAATTGGTTGCAATTGGTCTGATTTCTTTGAGCAGGCTGATACTAATAATATTCCGGCCATCAACCTGCCCCATTTATTCCACCACATAAAATTTAATTTTAAATATTATGGTGCGAAAATATCCTGCGGTTAAAAGGCGCTAAATAGCATATTGATGTGGTTGGTGACAAGCGGAAAATTTGGGTAAAAAAAAGTCCCGCTTGCGGTACAAGCGGGACTTTAATATGATTGAAGTTGAAATTATTTCTTCTTCTCGTAACGTTTTTTGAATTTGTCGATACGACCTGCAGTATCTACCAGCATGTTTTTACCAGTATAGAAAGGGTGTGAAGTATTTGAAATCTCCAGTTTAATAACCGGATATTCGTTACCATCTTCCCAAAGAATGGTTTCTTTTGAAGCTGCAGTTGAACGGCTCAGGAATGAATAACCATTACTCATATCCTTGAACACAACAAAACGATAATTTTCTGGATGGATACCTTGTTTCATAATTATTTGTTTTAGGTGGTACGGATTTGGCCGTACGCTTATTTTTAAAGGAATGCAAAGGTAAGCAGGAAGCAGCAAATTGCCAAATTAAGGCAGTATTCTTAATCCGGAAGTCGGCAAGTCCGAAAGTCCGAAAGATGGTTGTATCGGTGCCTATTTCTTGCGGACTTTCGGACTTTCCGACTTTGGGACTTGCATCTCCTAGCTCTTCATATTAATAAACTGCAAAGGAATACCGAACTCCCCTGTCTTACATTTTGCTATAACATCCTGTAAATCATCGATTTTCTTGGCTGTAACACGGATAATATCGTCCATAATAGCTGCCTGAACCTTTAAACCGCTGTCTTTGATCATTTTAACGATTTTCTTGGCATCGTCCTGTTTCAGACCATTCCTAACCGGCACCTCTTTTTTTACCACTTTCCCACTGGGATAGGCATCTTTTGAGAAATCGAAGGCGTTCCCATCAATCCCCTGTTTGATGGCTCTACCGATTAAAACATCGATTAACTGCTTCATTTTCATATCACTTTCAACTTCCAGGGATACAACGAAGTCCTTTTTATTCAGTTCAACAGAAACCGGAGAATCCCGAAAATCGAAGCGACCCGCGATTTCCTTTTTTACGGTATTAATGGCATTATCCAAAGTTTGCAAGTCTACTTTGCTGGCAATATCGAATGAAGGCATAGCGATTAATTTATGTAAAGATAAGACGGGGAGTTGGAAACTACGTTAGTCAGGAAGTCCGAAAGTCCGGGAGTCCGGAAGACCGACGAGGCATAACTCCAATAATACTTCTTTCGAATTTCTGGACTTCCGGTCTTTCGGACTCCCGGTCTTTCGGTCTTCTCCAAATAAATAGGCCCCGATAGAAATCGGGGCCGCCTTCTATATAATGCACATGAGAAAAAAAACAAATTTAATGTTGCTAAATTGACTTTATCCTGCTACACAAAAATGTCAAAATTGGATGAGCGGAATCATTTAGGTTCAAATGGAAAATTAAATATAATATCCTGTTTAAATCCGCCCATCCACCGATGAATTAATTTCCTCCACCTAAATTCACACGATTCTGTTCTTCATTAGCACCACCTCTTTTACGTTGCGCAGCAGTTTTCCCTTTGCTGAAACGGTAAGTAAAACTCAGGTTAACCATTCGGCTATCTCTATTTTGACGAATACTTACATCAACATTCTGGTATTTGCTGTATCCACGGAAGATTTGTGTATATAATACATCTCTTACAACCAATCTGATCATGCCTTTGTTTTTTAATACCTGTTTTGTGATACCAATATTCATGGCACCCATTGGTTTTGCTACCAGTACACCTTCTACACTTTTTGAACGGTAGAATCCACTTACTTCAGCACCCCATCCTTTTGAGAAGGTAAACTGATTGGAGATATTAGCCATATACGCTGTTGCGCCAACTGATATATCACCATTGTTTACAAATCCCTTAAAGTGATTATAAAACACATTCACATACACGTTTGTTCTAAACCACTTGGTTACAGGCATTCCAAGGCTTACTGATGCTCCCAGGTTTTGTCTGCGTGCGATATTTCCTTTCTTCACAAAAGAAGTATTGGTGCTGTCTACCTGCTCTAACACATCCTGTAAAATATCATTGGTATTACTATAGTTCAGTGAAGTATTCAGGAATCCTTTATAGGTATGGTTCAACTCGATATTATGACTGAACTGCGGACGTAAATATGGGTTACCAACCTGGTAGGTATATTTATCCAGGAAGTAAAAGAAAGGATTCAGGTCCTGGTAGTTCGGACGATCGATACGACGACCATAACTTAAGGCAAACTGGTTCTTTTCATTCGCTGCATAACCGATGTACATGGTTGGGAAAACCTGTGTATAGTTACGTTTGAATACTTCACCGGTAGTAAGTTGGTTGCCGGTAATATTGGTATTCTCAGCACGCAAGCCTAACTGACCACTCCATTTCTTATTGAATTGCTTATTGAAATTTACATAGGCTGCATTGATATTTTCTTTGTAGAGAAAATGATTGCTGCGTGTATTGTCGTTTACAAATTGTGCACCATCCCAATTAGCATATTGTGCATCATTGTCGGTATTCACATAACTACTCTTTACTCCTGCCTCAAATTTCATTTGACCTTTCATTGGTTGAGAATAATCTGCCTTAAAACTATAGATATCGATGTTGGCAGGAAGAATTCCCCTGAGTATTTCATTGGGTGATTTTACATTGCCATTGTGATCATAAAATTCATTGCTCAATACCTGCCTGTTATTTTGGCTATAGTTGATATAATCAGCATCAATAGTTAATTCTTTACCAGTGCTATCGAACACATGACGAAGGTTAGCATTAACTCCAACATTTTTAAATTTCAGGTTAACATCGTTGATGGCCTGTGTACGTGTTACCAGAGAACCCGCAGGGTCTTTGATAAATGTGGTATTCTTAGTATACTCATCCCCCACATTGCTATAGCCGTTTACAACCAAGCCCATGGTGGTTTTTTTATTCATAAAATAATCGAACCCTATTTTATAGTTGTAACTATTTGAATTACGACTACTATAAGCAGATTGATCAAAAGAGCTTAGAAGGGCTCCTGTTGTCTGGTTCCTAAAATTCCTGTCAATTTTCAGATCTCCAAAGTTTTCGTTATAGTTATAACTGGCATTACCAAAAATATTCACTTTGTTCTGTCTGTAATTCAGGTTAACACTATGGTTGGTTTTGGGAAGAACACCTTGCGTGTAGCCGGTGGTGATACTTGCATTATAACCCATTACTTTAGACTTCTTGGTTTTGATATTGATGACACCTGAATTTCCGGAAGCATCGAAACGAGCTGGTGGATTGGTCATCAACTCAATGGTTTCGAGGTTCGAGCTCGACATATTACGCAGCATATTAGCCAGATCCTGTGCGCCCAGGTAAGTAGGTTTACCATCTACCAATACAACCACACCTTGTTTTCCTTTCAAACTGATATTGCCGTCTTTATCAACAGAAATACCCGGTGATTTCTCCAGCACATCTAAAACCGTTGCACCGGCGTTGGTAGGAGAAGCATCTACATTAATGATTGTGCGATCGAGCTTTTGCTCTATCATTGGTTTTTTAGAAGTTACCACTACCCCTTCCAGTTCTTTTGAAATATTAGTAAGGGTAATTGGTTGAATAGTATAAGATTGACCATTCGCCAAATCAAATAAAGGAGAATAGAATTTGTTATAACCAACAGATTGTACCATTACCAGGTATTTACCTGCTGCTAGTTTCTCCACTTCAAACTGACCTGCTTTGTCGGTTACAGCCATTTTAACGATGGCAGAATCTTTTGCACGTAAAATTCCTACTGAAGCAGCTTCAACAGGTTTTTGTGAACCACTCACCGCGCCGTTTACTTTGGCTGTTTGCGCCTGTGCAGCCACTGATCCAGTTAACAATGCGATAACTGCCAGTAAATTTTTAATATTTCTCATAATTATGTCTTGTTATTTTAGTTCTCGTTGTTGCTAATTACAGAACAAAACTATGTACTATGTTTAGCATAGTACATAGTTTTATAATGAACGGTGCTAAACAAGGATGAGTGGAAAACAGGGGAGGAATGAGAAATAAGGAATAAGGAATAAGAAATATGGAAGTGGGATGGCTTAAAGTAGAGACTATTAGGGGCAAAAAATAGAGTTCGATATATATAATTGATTGAAATTCAATTAGATATATCGCACATCGTTAAATTCACTACTGACTATTTACTACTCAACATTCACAATTCACCATTCACAATTCACGTCTTATTTCTTTTCGCCAAACCAATCTTTCGCCTTAATCATCAGCACGATACCGGTAAGTACCATTACAAATGAGATCAGTTCGGCCTGGGTGGGTTGGAATGGGAGGTCTTCGTATTTAGTGTTGACACGTATTTTTTCGATGAAAAATCGTTCAAGGCCATTTAAAATGAGGTAGAGACCGGATAATTGTCCGGCTACCTTTAATTTTTTACGGTAAACCCATAAAATGGCAAAAAGGAGCAAACAGGCAATTATTTCATATAGTGGTGTAGGATAAACTGCCGGAACCAATTCATTACAATAAGGACCGGTGCATCCGGCAATTGGTTTGCCTTCGCCGATTACATTATGGGGGTAGTTATAGGCCCATAACCAATCGGGTAACCAACTGAATGGTTTAGGATTTGTATTAACAATACCCCAATCTCCATCGCCACTTACCTGACATCCGATACGGCCAAATGCATAGGCAAACATCATGGTAGGCGCCATTGCATCTGCGAGATGGATCACGGAGATTTTTCGCTTCCGTGCATAGTATATTATCGCAGCACCAGCACAAATTAATCCACCATAAAATGTAAGTCCGCTGAATGAAATAAGTGCCCCGATCGGGTCTTTTACAAACTCGTTCCAGTTTTCAAGGTTGTGAAAAATTTTTGCTCCAAGAAAACCAAATAAAGCTGCATACAGTACAATATCTCCTACCCTGTCGTGTGGCCAGATCCGTATAATACGTTCTTCGGGTTTAGCGAGTTTCTGCTTGTTTTTTTCCCACCATTTCAAACCGGCAAATACAATGCCCACCAGTATTCCAAGCGGCAGGCTGCCATTTGTGGAAAGTATAAAAGATTGTGGATCATTTAGTGCTGATTCAATAACAAATGCACCCAGTATTTTAAATCCGAAAACAAAACCCAGTAAAAAATTTACCAATAGCTCTGCTATGCCTGCCGGTGCACCCACCATAATTTTTTCTTCCGTAAAAGAAAACTGTCCAAGGTTTTGTTTCCGTTTTAATTCAAGGGTAAGTATCCAGGCGGAAAGTATAAAAGAAAGCGCAACGAAAAAACCAAAACTGTTCACGAGTTTTAATCCACCCAACTCAATTCCAAACAGATCTTTAAATGCGTAATATAAATTAGGGTACATATTTGTCTGGTGTAATGATCAATCAATAAAAGACAGTTGCAATGATAGTCAGAAAATATGAAACTGTTTTCCAGAGGGGTATCCAAAAAAAAGGCTCCACCAAAGTGGAGCCGTACTTACTAACCCATCCTCGAACAAAACTAAGGGAAAATTAATTGCAATGTTCATCAAAAACAGAAATAAGGTGCTGTGCTATCACCTGGGCCGGACGACCTTCTATCTGATGACGCTCTACCATACTTACCAGTTGACCGTCTTTAAACAGTGCTATAGCTGGTGAAGATGGCGGATAAGGCAATAAATGCTGACGAACCTGGTTTACCGCTTCTACGTCGAACCCGGCAAAACTGGTGGTTAAATGATCCGGACGCTTGGCCGAATTTTGCACTGCCATTAACACGCCTGGTCTGCAAGTGCCTGCTGCACAACCACATACAGAATTAATAACCACTAATGTGGTTCCTTTTTGCTGTAACTTATTGTCCACATCAGAAGCAGATAATAACTCCTCAAAACCACTATCTGTTAACTCCGCTTTCATGGGTAACACAATCTCTGCTGGATACATATTCGCTTGTTTTTAATTGTAGAATACAAAATTAGGATTAAAAGTTGTAACACTAAACAATTAAATAAGCGCCATAATGGCGCTCCTAAATCGCAAAATCAGTCATAATGGCGCTTGTCATAAGTTCTAAATAGTCATTCTGACCACAAAAATGCACTTTTAAAGCGTTGGTACAGGCTTTGAACAAGTTATTTCGAATTCAATTTTAAAACATAAAAAACACTGAATATGACACTCGTAAAACACAACACCGCTCCTTTCGCTAGCCTGTTCGATGAATTATTGAACAATTTCCCTTCAACCTGGGGTAAAGATGCTAACCTGGCTTATGCAACTGTTCCGGTAAACATCCATGAAACAGCAGATGGTTATCACCTTGAGTTGAATGCTCCGGGTAGAAATAAGGAAGACTTTAAGGTGAATGTAGAAAATGGTTTATTGACCATCAGCTACGAGAAAAAAGAGACGACTGAAGACAAAACGTACAAAACAATTCGCAGGGAATTCAATTTCCGTTCTTTCAAACGCAGCTTTAACCTGGACGAGAAAATCAATGCAGATGCTATCCAGGCCCGTTATGAAAATGGCGTATTGAAAGTATTCCTGCCAAAAAAAGAAGAAGTTAAACTGTCTCCTAAAGAGATCAGCATATTATAAGAGGTTTTTCATAGCGTGCCACCTGGCACGTATGCAGTTGGTTTTGGTTTCGCCCCGTGTTTCTACACGGGGCTATTTTTTTTAAGCGTAATATTTATGCTAAACTTGCGACAAACAAATAAAGACTTTCATGTTGCGGAGCAAATGGCTTTTAGGCCTTTTTTTATTGATTGCAGGGTTTCCCTTGGCATCTCAGGCCCAAAAAAAGCCGGCAAGTTCACTTTTATGGCAAATAACTGGTAAGGGGCTAAAGCAACCCTCCTATATTTTTGGCACATTTCACCTGATGTGTAAAAATGATTTTACTATTACCCCCACACTCGAAGCCAAACTAAAAAGCTGCAAACAATTTTATGGTGAACTCGACATGGACGATCCAGGTATGCAGTTAAGCCTGATGAGTAAAATGCGGTTAACTAAAGGCAGCCTTAGTGAACTTATGGGAGAATCAACTTACAAAGCAGTCAGCGACAGCTTCAAAACAATAACTGGCATGCCACTTATGTTGTTTAACCAGCTTAGTCCATTTGTACCCATGAGTATGTTGGCGATGAGCAGTATTACTTGTAAGGATAAAGTGCAACCTGAAATGGCATTTGTAATGTTGGCCAAGGAATTTAAACTCACTATTGCCGGACTTGAAACCATCGACGACCAGATCAATGCTATTAATGCGGAGCCGCTTACTTCGCAGGTGAAGGCTTTTAAAGAATCTGTTTTAAAATATGACAGTGTAAAACAGATGATGGATAAAATGTCGGCTGTGTATAAACAGCGGAACATAGAAAAACTCTACCGCTTTATCATGGATAATGGAGATAGCTCAAACTTTGAAACTGCAATGCTGATAAACCGTAATAACAAATGGATTCCGGTAATGAAAAAAGCAATGACAGCCATGCCTAGTTTTTTTGCAGTAGGTGCTGGTCACCTGGGAGGCAAACAGGGAGTGATTGCCCTATTAAAAAAAGAAGGTTATACACTCACACCGCTATTGTACTAATTTAGACCAATGCCTGGAGAGAAAGAATTTATAGTATTGTTAAACGAGCACCAACGCATCATCCATAAAGTGTGTAATCTTTATATGGATGCTCATGCAGACCGTGAAGACCTCTTTCAGGAAATTACCCTGCAGGCATGGAAAGCCTATGCCGGTTTCCGTGGCGACGCTAAATTTTCTACCTGGCTCTACCGGATCGCCTTAAATACTGCCATCACTTTTTTCCGTAAAGAAAAAAGAAAACCAGACATCTACACAACTGAAACGGTACCGGAACTAAACAATATTGAAGCACACGATCCAATAGAGGAACAGGTTAAAGCGATGTATGCAGCTATTGGAGAGCTTTCAAAAATCGATAAAGCCATTGTAATGCTCTACCTGGAAGATTATAATTACAATGATATTGGCGACATGATGGGCATCACTGCAAATAATGTGGCCGTGAAAATGAACAGGATAAAATCCAGGTTAAAGGAATCAACTCAAAAATATATGACCCCCGCATAAATGAAGTGTTATGGAACTTGATGAACTAAAATATCAACTCAATCAAAAGCTGGCTACGGACCATGCCAGCCGGAGTGATGCTGATATAGCAGCCTTACTGAAAAGGAAGACAAATTCAATCATCGGTAAACTAAAACGTAGCCTGATTATTGAAATGATACTATGTGTGCTATTTATAGCAGCCATGTTATATATCGTTTTTTCTACCAGCTATTGGTCGATCCGCCTCTATTTTGGCGTATTCAGTATTTTGATGTTTGCATTTACCTTTATCTTATACTATTTATACAAAAGAACACATCACCTCACCAACTCTTCACAACCGATAAAAGCCAATTTACAGTCTGTTGTTTCATTACTGGAAGAATTCGTAAAACGTTATTTCCAATTTTCCATGGCTCTGCTGCCGATATGTTTTGTTTTTTCACTGATACTTTCCAGTATGCAGCCAGTCTCCATACCTGAGGTAGATAAATTTGCCCAACATTTCTTTACCGCCAGATGGCAGGTGCTCACTTTCTTTGGTGTTTACATGATTGTACTTGCATTAGTACTCTACTTTTTCACTAAATGGTACCTCAAGAAACTATATGGCAATTACCTCACAGAATTGAAGAAATGCGTGAGTGAGTTGGGGGTGTGAATTTAGGCTGCTAGCTTCTAGCCTCTAGCTGCTAGCATAGATTGGTGCTTGTTTTAGGTTTTCTCCAAATATTTGAATAAATGAAAGGGCTTGTGAATTTTTTTTAAAAAAATCATTCCTAAATAAAAATTCTAATTACCACATTTACGCTTGTGGATGGTTAAATTAATAGCAAAAAAAAGCTAGAAGCTAGCAGCTAGCGGCTAGAAGCGGTCTTTACCGAACAACAATGACTACAAGATGTTGAAATAAGAAATAGGTAATTAACGCTGACAAATTCAGAAAGCTCGGAGTAATTAAGCTTTCTCCCTGCTTTTTAACACAGCTACTGTAAGGCGGCTTATACAAACCAGTTTCTCTCTTTCATCATAAATTTTTATTTCCCAAACCTGCGAGCTGGCTCCAATATGTATAGGTTTGGCAATACCGGTAACCAGTCCGCTTCTTACACTACGCAGGTGATTGGCATTTATTTCCTGTCCAACACAAATAGCTTTTAAAGGATCAACCGTTAAAGCAGCGCCCACACTACCAAGTGTTTCAGCAAGTGCAACGGATGCTCCACCATGCAATAAACCATAAGGCTGTTTGGTTCTATGATCTACAGGCATGGTAGCCTTAATATAATCGTCGCCTATTTCAGTAAATACCATTCCAAGATGTTCACCCATGGTATTTTTCCCGAGAGGTTGTACGTCGGATATAGATAAGGAAGGGTTAAACCAGATGGACATAATTATTTTTTAATAGACCGTATAACGGCTTCAGGTAAAAATGGAGATGCATCCCCTCCATTTCTAAGGATATCACGTACAATGGTCGATGCTACTGAAGTATATTTTGGTTCACCGGTAAGGAATATTGTTTCTATATTTTTATCCAGTGTACGATTAGCATCAGCAATGGTTTTTTCATATTCAAAATCGCTCACGTACCGAATACCGCGAAGAATAAATTTCGCCCCAATCTCTTTACAATAGTTTATGGTAAGTCCTTCATACACCACACTTTTCACTTTTGGCTCATCATGGTAAATTTCCCTAAACCATTCCATTCTCTGCTCCGGACTGAACATAGGCGATTTGGCAGCGTTGATACCAATACCAATATAAATCTGATCAAACAACGGCAAGGCCCTGTTAATAATATCAACATGCCCCAACGTAACCGGATCGAATGTACCAGGGAATAAACATATACGCATGGTAAAGGATTATGACTACGAAGAAAAGGAAGAAAACAGAGAAATAAGAAATAAGGAATAAGAAATTAGAAAGTTTATTCCAAACTGCTCCCTTTCTCATTCCTTATTCCTTATTCCTTATTTCTTATTCCTCTGTTTCTTATGCTCCCGCGAGCAAATACAGCACCGCCATCCTAACCGCTACCCCATTTTCAACCTGATTTAGCACAATGGAGAATGGCCCGTCGGCTACATCGCTGTCGAGCTCTACGCCACGGTTAATCGGTCCGGGGTGCATGATTACGATTTCTTTGCCCAGGCTTTCCAGCAATCTGCGGTTAATGCCATAGGCCAGGTTATATTCACGAAGTGAGGAGAAAAGCGGTTGATTTTGCCTTTCCAGCTGGATACGCAATACATTGGCCACATCACACCATTGTAACGCTTTCTTGAGGTTATATTCAACCCGCACGTCCAGCGCTTCCTGTATATATTTCGGAATAAGTGTGGGCGGACCTGCAATGGTTATTTCAGCACCCATTTTGCGAAGCAGATACATGTTACTCAATGCCACCCTGCTATGCATAATATCTCCTATGATGGCTACTTTTAGTCCTTCGAGTTTCCCAAGTTTTTCCTTCATCGAAAAAGCATCTAATAATGCCTGTGTAGGGTGTTCATTGATACCATCGCCAGCATTTACAATGGCTGCAGGAATATGTTTTGCCAGAAAGTGGGGAGCACCAGATGCGCTATGTCGCATTACTACCATATCCACTTTCATGCTCAGGATATTATTCACGGTATCTAAAAGGGTCTCACCTTTTGCCGCAGATGATGTGGTAGCTGCGAAATTCAGTACATCGGCCGAGAGCCTTCTTTCAGCCAACTCAAAAGACATCCTTGTACGCGTTGAATTCTCGTAAAACAGGTTTACGATGGTCACATCGCGCAATGAAGGCACTTTCTTAACTGGTCTTTGTAAAACTTCTTTGAATTGCTCGGCAGTGGTAAGAATTAATTGAATATCGTCTCTTGTGAGATCTTTAATACCAAGGAGATGTTTGGTAGAGAGTTTCATTAAAAAGCAAAGATAAAGTAAAAATAAATACCAAGAGGGATTGTTGGATGTCAGATGGCAGATGTCAGATTTATTGCAAGCAAATATTTCAAATCTGACATCTGCCATCTGACATTCAAAAATCTACACCAAAACAACCTCATCCACCTCATCTCTTTCCTTCCAACAAACTTTTACTTTCTGGGAGATGATGGTGTCGATGGTTTTGCCGGTGAAATCGGGTTGTATGGGTAGCTCCCTGCTGAAACGCCGGTCGATGAGCACACAGAGCGATACTTTGGATGGGCGCCCAAATGCCAATAAAGCATCAAGCGCAGCACGTATGGTTCTTCCGGTATATAAGACATCATCGATCAGGATCACGTGCTTATTCTCCAAACTAAATGGAATATCCGTCGTATTGGCAATATGCAGGCTTTTGCGAACATCATCCCTGTAAAAGGTAATATCCAGTTTACCATATTCAATAGTGTCCTTATTAACCAGGGATGCTAATTCTGTAACAATACGATCACTCAAAAATATGCCACGGGGTTGCAGTCCAATAATAACCGTATTGTCCAGCGTTGCGTTGTTTTCCAGGATCTGATGGGCCAGTCTTTTAACCGTTAATGCCAGTTGCTGACCAGATAATATCGTCTTCAAGCCAAATTTTTAATAAAAATAATTGCTTTCATTGATACCACACATGATTAATTCCGAAAGAGGTGTGTTAATTTGCCGCCTATGTTCCGTCTCAACCAACTTTCCTTGCTTCAGTTTCGCAATTATCCGGGTCAAACCTTCGACTTTGGTGAGAGGATTGTAGGTATTTGCGGGCCAAACGGAACCGGTAAAACAAACCTGTTGGATGCCATTTATTACCTGAGTTTCTCCAGAAGCTATTTTTCCCGTCCTGATTTGCAAAATGTACAGCACGGTAGTTTGGGTATGCGCTTACACGGACAATACACCGTTGAAGCGATAGATAAAACGGTTACTTTGATTGTACGTGAAACAGGAAAAAAGGAATTACAACTGGATGGGGAGCCCTATAAAAAATTCTCTGATCATATCGGTAAGTTACCGGTTGTAATGATTGCACCTGATGATGTAGAACTGATCAGCGGCCCTGGAGAAGAAAGAAGGAAATTCCTGGATACTGTTATCTCACAGATCGACCCACATTACTTACAACAGCTTATCGATTACAATAAAATTTTACAACAGAGAAACAGCCTGCTAAAGCAGGTGGCAGAAACGGGCTTACATGATGAAACCTTATTCACTATCTTAAACGATCAACTAAGTAAATCAGGTACCGCGATATTTGAGACCCGTAAAAATTTTCTCCAGAATTTTTTACCACTCGCCTACAGTATCTATGAACGAATTGCCCGTAGCAACGACGGAATAAACTTATCGTATCAAAGTCCATTGTTACAAACAGACTTCCCCACCCTATTGCAACAAAACCGGCTTAAAGACCTGGCACTGCAAAGAACCAGCTCAGGTATCCACAGAGATGATATAATACTTCAGATGGGTGAGCAATTGTTTAAAAATGAAGCGTCCCAAGGACAAAGAAAAAGTTTACTCTTTGCCCTCAAACTTACTGAATGGCAGATATTAAAGGAACAAAAAGGTTTTACACCGATTCTATTGCTTGATGATGTATTTGAAAAACTGGATGACCATAGAATGAGTCAGCTTCTCCATTGGGTCTGCGCCGAAAGTGATGGTCAGGTATTCATCACCGACACCCACCCGGAAAGACTAAAACAACAATTGGAAAGCATTGGGATGGGATTTCAGATGATCAGCTTGGAGAAGGGGTGAATTGTCAATTGCGAATGGTGAATTATAGATACAAAAGAGATTGATGCCAGTTGGATATAAAACCTATTGACAATTCACAATTGACAATTCACAGTTGACTTTTCAGTACCTTTACACCATGTCTGAATTCCATATCGGCGATGCCATCAAAGGCTTTTTGCGTAAGAGTAATTTAAAGAACGGTGTTCGTGCTGTTCAGATAGAAGAGATATGGGAACAACTGATGGGAAAAACCATTGCAAGGTACACAGACAAAATTCAGATCATCAATCAAAAACTCTTTATCACCACCAGCGTCGGCCCTTTAAAAAACGAACTCCTTTACCAGAAAACCCAGATTATTGAACGGGTCAATGAAGCATTTGGAGAAACCGTGATTAATGAAGTGGTTATACAGTGAGATGTGAATTGTCAGACGTGAATTGTCAATAAGGTTTGTAAAGTTGGCATTATTCTCATTTATCTCCTTAATTCACCATTCACAATTGACAATTCACATCTACATTCACAATTCACATCCCCTCATTTACGAATCCTCGGATCCACTGCGCTATACAGCAGGTCGGCGATCATGTTTACAAATATGAAGAAGGTTGCTGTTATTAAAACGCTGCCCATTACTACTGGGAAATCGAGTTTTTCTAGGGCATCTACGGTTACTTTGCCTATTCCCTTCCAGCCAAAAATATATTCTACAAAAAATGCCCCGGCCAATAATTCAGCAAACCAACCTGTGACCGCTGTAATAACAGGATTAAGCGCATTACGCAAAGCATGCTTTAATACAATGGTGCTTTGTCCAAGTCCTTTGGCTTTGGCAGTGCGTATATAGTCCTGATTCAGTACATCAAGCATAGCACTGCGTGTTAATTGTGTAATGATGGCCAGTGGACGTATACCTAAGGTTATTGCTGGCAATACCAAATTCCGGAGTTGAAGCGTACGTCCTCTGAATGGATCGATATCATATAGACTACCGGTCATTTCGAGTCCGGTATAGTTACTGAATACAAATCCAAATAAATAGGCCAATACAATTCCCATAAAAAAGGAAGGTGCAGAGATGCCCAGCACACTGGCAAATACAGAGCTGGTATCCATCCAGGTATCTTTTTTAACAGCTGCTATTACGCCCAAAATAATACCCATGATGGTGGCAAAAGCCATGGCCGCAAAGGCAAGTACAATTGTGCCTGGCAGAGCTTCTGAAAGTACCGCCGAAACATCTTTTTTGGTTTGATAGGATTTTCGGAGATAAGGAACTTTAAGCGCAAATTTTGTTTCGCCACCAATAAAAATGCCCTTTAATTCTTTTCGTTCAATTTCTGTCTTGCTATGAATACTTACTGGTGATACATCATTGAGGTAATACACAAACTGTTTCCACTTCGGCTGATCGAGTGCCAGCTCTTTACGGATATTCTGTATGGTGGCGCTATCGCCTGTTTGACCTAGCACCAGTCTGGCAGGATCACCAAAGCCCTGAAACAAAAAAAATACAATCACCACCACCCCTGCTAATACCAGCAGACCATAACTTATTTTTTTGATGAGGTATTGTAGCATGAAGCAAATTATGGTATCAGTTCATCGGCCACTAAAAGTGGTAATTTGTTGGTTATTCGTGAGCCTGACATCAAAAAGCAGGTTGGGTTAACCCTTGCTGCAGTTTTTATAACTGTTGCGTCGCAACGAATAATAGCTGTACCTGGAAATAGTTGTGATGCTTTTTCTGCCTCTGCTGTTACAATAGCCACTGATTTGTTTGCTGCCCGCCATTTCTCTTTCAGTGCATTAAACTTCTCTTTCCATTTTGCTGCATTACTCATGTCTTTTGCTAGTATCAGCACATAAGGCTCTTTGTTGGCAAAAACAGCATCAGTAGTATCTGCGCCATCAAGATTTTGAAGGGAGAAATCAACAATTTTTGCAGCTAGTCCATTCCCTTTTCTGGCTAGTTTGTCTTTGCGGTTGATATATTCATAGGTAGAATCAAAATCATCCGGAAAGGATGACTGATCGAAGAATACCGATTTACCATCTTTTTTATATTCAAACTCGATAGCAAAACTATCTGGTATGGCACCAACAGGCGTTTTCATCTGTTCAACTATATCATTCCCTTTTTTGTAGGGCAGGCAGTCTACCAGTGGCAGATATTTTAATACATACCATTGTAAACCTGCGGTAGCAAACAAACTGAGTATTACATACATAATGGCTCCAGACTCACTCATCATGGATGATACCTTTTTGTTAGTAAACAATAGAATAAGGATCAATACAAGCAAGAGCAGGTCTTTCCCGAATGACATAGCAGGTGTTAAAGGCAAACAATCACCAAAACAGCCACAGGTTTTAATTTTTCCGGAAAACAGTGCATATCCGGTAAGAAAAGTAAAAAACAGGATCAGCAGTAAAAGCATCCAGCTAACACTTCTTTTGCGCCAGCCAACTATTACAGCAACACCTGCCACTACTTCCAGCACGTTCATGATCAGTGAGAAAACCAGGGTATAATCATTCAGGAAATGCCATCCCCACACTTCAAAAAACTCCTGCATTTTATAACTCAATCCTAGTGGATCATTGGCCTTAATGAGTCCGGAGAAAATAAACAGGAGTCCTACAAACCATCGGATAAGTGATACAAATGTTTTCATTTGTTTATTTTGGTTTTTACTGATCAATACAACGCTAGCTATATTATGCTGCATGTTTTCCTTCTTCAATCAGGATCAGCGCAAAAACTGCATAATTGATTATATCTACATAATTCGCATCAATGCCTTCACTGATGAGGGTTTTGCCGTCATTATCCAATATTTGCCGGATACGAAGGAGTTTAACGAGAATCAGATCGGCAAAACTTTCCTGACTCATTTCGCGCCATGCTTCACCGTAATCATGGTTTTTATCGAGCATGGTAGCTTTTGCAAATGCCACATAGCGATTATAGCGTTCATCTACCTGTTCAACCGGCATATCTTCTACCTGGGGATTATTCAGCTCAAGTTGAATCAGTCCGATTACCGCATAATTAATGATCCCTTTGAACTCTGAAGGAATATCATCTCCTATCTTTTGTGTTTTAAGGTCTTGTATATTACGGATACGAAGTGCCTTAATAAAAATCTGGTCTACTACTGATATAGTTCTTAACACGCGCCATGCAGTACCATAGTCTTTGGTCTTTTTTAGGAATATATCCTTGCAACTGGCAATAGCTGCATCATATTGTTGATTCGTATTACTCATTTTTCCGAAACCTGTTAAGGGCTTTGATAATATCTTTGTTCTGTGGATGCAATATAAATGAAACCAGCAATGTTTACACTGAACTGCAAAGGAAGATTACTCACAATTGACGAGCCCATTGTTATGGGCATCATTAATGTTACACCCGATTCGTTCTATGAAGGCAGCAGAAAGAACAGTGTAACATTGGCTTTGGCCCAGGCTGAAAAGATGATTGCAGAAGGCGCCACCATCCTCGATATTGGGGCACAAAGCACCCGCCCGGGTAGTGAAATTGTAGGGCCAGAGGCTGAGATAAGCAGACTCAGTGGTACTATTGAAGCCATTTCAAAAGCCTTTCCAGACACCATAATTTCAGTTGATACTTTTTATAGTGAGGTTGCCAGACAGGCTACAAATATGGGCGCTTCGATGATTAATGATATCAGTGGTGGTAATTTTGATAAAGCGATGTTAGCTGCGGTGGCAGATTTAAAAACACCCTATATATGCATGCATGTAGCAGGTGATGCACATTCAATGCATAAAACGGCTGTTTACACGGATGTAGTAACCGATGTAATGGATTATTTCATTGAAAGGATGAAACAATGCTATGCTGCTGGCATAGCGGATATCATACTTGATCCAGGATTTGGTTTTAGCAAAACACCGGATCAAAATTTTCAGCTTATTCGCAAGACTTCAAGTTTTGTTGCCCTGGGAAAACCAGTATTGATAGGTGTTTCACGAAAATCTACGATCTATAAAACATTAGGCATCAGTGCCGAAGAAGCTTTAAATGGCAGTACTGTATTGCATACTGCTGCCTTATTAGGGGGCGCTCATATCATCCGCACACACGATGTAAAGGAAGCGATGGAAGCTATTAAACTTACCAGATTTCTGAAACTATAAAAAGCTGCAAGCTACAGGCTGCAGGCTGCATGCTTTGATTGGTGCTTGTTTTAGGATTTCTGCTAAAGAAATTTCTGACCTCATTTTATGTACTACCTGTTATAAAAAGAACACGGATTTTCATGACCTATCATGAAAATCCGTGTTCAAATGAACGAGACACTTGTAGCTCGTGTCTTGTAGACCATAGTCCATGGTCCATTGCCTTACTATGGTCTATGGACTATGGACCATTAACTAACGCGGCATCGGTATATTACCAGGCGCTGTACCTTCTGCTGGTTTTGGAGCGGATTTCACGATATCTACCACTTCAATATCAAAGCCCAGATTAGCAAATGGAGGGATCACAGGTGCTGAACCCTGTATGCCATAAGCCAGCATAGCTGGTATAACCAAACGACCCTTACCACCTTTTCCGAAGAAACGTAATCCTTCTTCCCATCCTGGCATCACGGCACCAGTACCCATATCTACAGTGATAGGTTGAGCATTTGGATCCATATTGGTTTCAAATACTTTTCCTTCGTTTGTTTTACCCAGGAAATATCCTTTGTAACGTACAATCGCAGTATAACCAGAATCGGCTTTCTGTCCTGTTCCTGCATTCTGAATTTCAACCTGCAGACCTGAATTGGTTGAAGTTACTTTCAAGTTCTTTTTCTTAGCGTATTCTTTTACTGCATTGATTTCTTTTTGTTTCTCAATTGCAATTTCTTTCTCATAATCCGCTTTCACTTCATCCTGTGTATTAAATACTTTGAGGATTTCGAAGCGGCCATTGATCAGATCGCCTTCTTTAAACATATCATTGTATTCCATCACCTGCATTTTCTTCAGTGTATCAATGAACAAGGTAAAGTCTACCTTATCACCAGCACCACAAAGTGTAATGATCTCAGTGAATGTATGTTTACCCAGACGGGCAGTATCTACAGGGAAATATACAGGCAGATTATCGTAAGACGATTGTAAGATGGTGTCTTTAGATTTCAGTTTGTATTCGATGTGCATCTTAACGAACTGTCCATGTTTCAGTTTTTCTTTGCTCGTCCCGCTGATCTTGTACGTCATTCCGGAAGGTGCTTTTTCATATTGGTTACAGCTTGCAAGCAATACGATCGCCAGTAACAGCGAGGTGGTTGTTCTCATCATTGTTTATTGTAGTTGATTTTGATAGGTTTTTATGATTTCTTTGAAACGTTTTACTGTTGCTTCAAGGCTTTCACTGCTTCTTCCGCCGGCTGCATTTTTGTGTCCGCCTCCTTCAAAATGCTCACGGGCAAAGGTATTCACGTCAAAATCGCCCTTACTCCTAAAGCTCCATTTTCTTTCTTCGTCGCGGTCTATCACGATTGCGCCCAGTTTAATACCTTGAATAGTGAGCAGGTAATTTACCAAACCCTCTGTATCACCGGTTTTAATATCAAACTTTTGCAAATCAGCCTTTGTAATATACATCAGACTTGTATTGTATTCATATAAAACTTCCATTCGGTTGAGCAGTGCATGCCCGATAAAGCGCAACCTGTTTTCCAGAAAGCTGTCGTATATAAAATCGTGTACCCTGGTATGGTTAAGACCAATATCCTTCAGGTGTGCCACCATGCGATGTACAGAGGCAGTAGTTGCCGGAAAACGGAAAGACCCGGTATCGGTCATCAAGCCCGTATACAGGCATTCAGCCATCGTAACATCCAGTAAATTACCATGACCGGAAGCTATGATAAAGTCGTACACCATTTCACAGGTTGAACTCTTACTGGTATCGCTTGTACCATAGGTAAACGCTTCTACCTGTGGTTGCTGGTGATGATCTATAAGTATCTTGGTACACTTTGCATTTGTTAACACCTGTTCCATGTGTTTCGTACGGTGGAGCACATTAAAATCCAGACAGAAAATAACTCCTGCATTGTTCACCAGTTCGGTAGCCAAATGTTGTTTGGCTTCATAATCAATAACGGTATCTACTCCAGGCATCCAGTTAAGAAAACCTGCCCAATTGGTGGGCGAAATAACCTGTACATCGTGTCCCAGTGCCTTAAGAAAATGGTAGAGTCCCAGTGCCGAACCCATGGCATCGCCATCGGGTTTTTGGTGCATGGTAATCACAGCTTTAAATGGCTGGTTCAGGGATGGGAAAAATAAATCAGTCGACTGCATCATAGCGTGGCGGCAAAATTGGGGTTTCCAGACTGTTTCGGCAAATCAATTTAGCCCCATTTAACAAAATACCTGTGATTTAGTCCACAAAAAGTCCCGGTTTGACGTACTTTTGCGGCCGAAATAGATAAAGCAAGTATATATGAGCAACAGAACATTTACCATGATTAAGCCAGATGCCACTTCAAAAGGTTATACCGGTGCCATCCTTGATCAGATCATTAAAGCCGGATTCAGTGTTAAAGCAATGAAATGGACACGCCTTACGCCAGAGCAAGCCGGTTTATTCTACGATATTCACCGTGAGCGTCCTTTTTTTGGCGAACTGGTAGAATTTATGAGCAGTGGTCCAATCGTGGCTGCTATCCTTGAGAAGGAAAATGCAGTAGCTGATTTCCGCAAATTGATTGGTGCTACCAACCCGGCTCAAGCTGAAGAAGGTACCATCCGTAAATTATATGCAGCTTCTGTAGGCGAAAATGCAGTTCATGGCAGCGACAGCGATGAAAATGCAGTGATTGAAGGAGATTTTTTCTTTTCTAAATTAGAAAGATTCTAATTAAAATCGTAACTTTATAGAATAAAGCCATCCAAAATGCAACTGGGTGGCTTTTTTATTGACTATCTCGATAGTAAAAATATTATATGGAGTAAACTCACCGCAGAGAAATGGGTTAACGGAGTTTTCGCAGAGAGCTCAATAGGAAAAGCCACCCAGTTAACGGATGGCTTTTCTTGCTTAATAATCCAATTTCCTGCCTTTAGTTATTATCCTGTCTATTTTTTTTGAGAAAACAACCATTTTAATAAACCAGGTTCCGCAAAAGCGGGGTCCCAACTATTGTGGTTTGCATTGGGGAACAGGGTAAACTGAACGGATGCTTTAGCTTTCTTTAATGCCTGAACCATTTGTTCTGAGAAAGCAGGCAACACCACATCATCCTTCCCTCCGTGAAATACCCACCATTTGGTTTTTACCAATTGAGGAGCAGTTGCCGGGTGCGCACCCCCACAAATGGGAATGGCGGCACTAAAAAGTCCTGGCATTCGTCTAACCAGTTCAAAAGTTCCCATTCCGCCCATTGACAGGCCCATCACATAAACCTGATTTAGCTTTACCGGATATCTTTCCAATAAATTCCCTACCAGCGATTGTAACATAACCATTGCTTTTGATGGTTCACCTACCGGGACAAAATAGAAGGTCCTTTTACCGGTTTTACTTCCATTCATTACAGCCTGTACATTACTCCAGTAACTATTGGCGGCACATTGGGGAAATACTACAATGGCTGGATAATTTTTACGAATACTATCCTGTAAAAACATCTTTGCCCCATGGGTCAATTGCTTTTCGTTATCGTTGCCACTTTCTCCCCTTCCATGCAGGAAAAGCACCAACGGATATTTCTTAGCCGGATCGTAATTTTCTGGCAGTAACACCCTAAAAGGCATAGTATCCCCATTCTGGGTAAGCCATTGCTTTTCGAACAGGTTTAAGTCTTGCGCTTTTAGTATTGTTGCCGTTACCAAAAGCAAAAGAGAAAGACATAGTTTACGCATGGTGGATGATTTATTTGATATGCGGACTTTCAAATCCCAGTTTTTTCAATCCTGTTTGAATTTCGGGGCAGCTCATGAAAAGATTCCACAATAAACCACTGCGGTAATTTTCCATCATCACTACAATAGGCCCCTGGTCAATTGCGAGATACCTTGGCAGGTACCAGTTTTCTGTATCACTGAATGCATCATAAAAACCAAATGGCCCCCATAGATTGTTTTTCTTGTTGAGGTACCAGTTTTTCATAGCTGCCATTGATTCTTTAGGTGTATAAGGAAAAGAAGAAAGCGCTGCTGTAGGCGAAATAACTCCGATATCTCTTTTTTCACCCGGTGCATGACCCGCATACCCTTTTACGGAGTAACTGGAGGTGAGTCCCCAGCTATCAGGTCCATACCCGATAAATTTCTTAGGATTATCTACGCACCACTGGTAATTGATGCGGGCATGGTTAATATTTTCTTTGCCATAGTCTGCGTATTTGTCCTTTAATCCACGTGGGTCAAGACCCAGGTAAGAATAATGCGACCAGAACAAAGGACCAGAAAGGTCTGCATCACCCTGATGGTGCATTTGCAATTTGATGTCTTTGTAACCGGAAGGTTGTTGGTTAATTAATCCATTCTGTGCCCAGCCTTCGTGGTATACTTCGGCTGGTACTCCATGTGTTGGCGATGATGCAGCAAGTACATACATAATGAGGCATTCATTATAACCACGTACCGGAAAATTCATTTTCCATTCATTGTTAGGACTCCAATGCCAATACAATACATTTTTTCCGTTGCGGTACCAGTTGAAATCAACTTCTTTCCATAGCGCATCAATTCTTCCTGCAAGTGCTTTTTCAGCGGCGTTACCATCTTTAAAATATTGACGCACGCATAAAAGTCCCTGGATCATAAAAGAACTTTCAACAAGATCACCACCATCATCGTAGCGACTGAAGGGTTGTACTTTTCCGGTTTCGCCATTCCACCAGTGTGGCCATGCGCCATGAAAGCGATCTGCTTTTTCCAAAAATCCAACAATCTTTTCGAGTCTTTCCCTACCCTGGTTCCTGGTGATGAAATTCCGTTCAATTCCAACAAGAATGGCCATCACACCAAATCCGCCACCTCCACTTGTTACCACATGCTTATCGTTTTGTGGATAGATATTATCATTGTGGTAACGTTCTCTGGCAAGACCACTATTCGGTTCTGCCCCATCCCAAAAATATTGGAAGGTGGCACGCTCTACATCGGTAAATATTTTTTCGTCTTCGGCAGATGCAAAAACGACTGCATTATTGGTTAGGGCATTTTTTTGTTGTGCCATGGGTTTGCATGAACTTAGTAGTAAACATGCAAAGGTGATACCTATCAAACGCATAGATTGTTTTTTTGGGCGACCATAAAATATGGGCAGACCAGTATTTAGTACTGGTCTGCCCGCTATTAATGAATAGATTATTTATTCGCCTTACCTAAGTTAAACAGCGATTTAATCTGCGCATCAGGCAGGGCACGGTTATAAATGCGGATCTCATCAACCTGACCTGTCATAGGAGCAAAACTTACGTCTGTACTTACAGATTTACCCGGAATACCATTGTAGTTTGAGCCGATGATTACTTCACTGGGTTCATAAGAATTGAAGAGGTTATTACCTACACCCCTGTTAGGGAATCCACCAACTTTAACACCGTCGGCCCAGATATCAAATACACCGGTATTGGTTTCATAGGTTAACAGGATATGTGTCCATTTATCCATACCAATAGTAGGAGATAAATTGTTGTTGAGGTTATCCTGCGTTCCGCCACCAACAGTACTGAAAGTAGGCTGTATACGGAAGGTGGTGGTATTAGATGCCGGGAATGATTGTGTGTTCAACGCAAAGTTGATATTACCATTAAAAACACCTGGACGGGCCAATTGAAACAGCATCGTTCTTTTAGTACCATTGTTCAGGATTTTAACCCAGGCACTGATGGTAAAGCTTTTGAATGATGCTGTTTTAAAAGCCTGGAACTGTGTAGGGAAATACAGGTATCCTGCAGTAAGGCTAAGTGCTTTACCACGAACACCACCAGCCACAAAAGCATCATTAGCAGTTGAGCCTGGTGCTGTTCCACTTTTCAGTTCATTTTTGGTGTCGTCGAAATTCCAGTAAGCAATGAGGTTATCTGGGAAAACGTCATCAGAACTTTTATATCCGTCGATGGTTCCTTCGTAGGTTGCTGTGCTTACCGACGGTAGATTATTAGGGTTACCATCTTTCTTACAGGATACTGCTGCTACTGCAATTGATGCGATGAGCAGGGTCCTGGTTATTTTATGTGATGTTGACAATAACATGATGTAATTTTTTTAAAGATTCAGGAATCAATAGCCAGGGTTCTGTGTAAGCACTCCTGCACTTAAATCGATCTGTGTTTGTGGAATAGGTAATAAAACATCTCTTGCATTGCTGAAAGCTGTTTTACCGTGCGCATTCAATACAGTTTGCGCTACTCCCCAACGTACCAGGTCGAAGAAACGATCGTGTTCCATCGCCAATTCTACACGGCGCTCTTTTCTAATTGCATCACGCAATGTTGCCTGATCTGTTGCTGTTACGTCTGGCAGAATGGCGTTATTACCTGCGCGAGCCCTTGCGCGTACTGAATTCAATGCATTTCTTGCCGCTGTAATATTCGCAGTACCTCCAACTTCATTCGCTGCTTCTGCATACATAAGAACAACGTCGGCATAACGTAGTATACGCACATTCATCCAGTAACCAAATCTGTTTCCGATAGATGCACGCAAAGCAGGGTTAGTATATACTTTGTTATTGTAGCGGGGATTAGGTAAACCAGTTGGGAGGTTCTCTCCATAAAGGGTTTGATAAGTAGTAGTATTTGTACTGGTGTACATGATGGTTCTGTTCTTCCTTGGATCATTTGCTTCATAAGCTGCTTCAAGATCAGTTGTTGGTGTGTTCCAACCCCATCCGAGATCCCAGATACCAGCACCTCTTACACCCTGTATTTGTGCGTATTGTACACCATTGTTACTTGGAATGGCAGCCGTTGCTGTAGCCTGTACTTCAAATACTGATTCTTTGCTGTTCTCCCCTTCTTCGCGGAAAATTCGGTCATAAGATGTAGAAAGATCGTATTGACCTGATGACATAACAGCATTGGCCGCGCCCATAGCTTCGTTCCATTTTTGCTGAGTCAGGTAAACTTTAGCCAGTAAACCATTTGCTGCGCCTCTTGTTGCGCGTCCAACAAATTTTGAATCCCATGATGGAGGGAGATTTGAGGCTGCAAATACCAGATCCGATTCAATGAAAGCATATACCTGTGCTGCTGTACTTTGGGGTACATTGTTTTGTTGGGCTGGATTATCAAACAGTTTATCTATCAATGGAACCCTTCCGAAAAAGCGCACCAGGTTGAAATATGCATAAGCCCTTAAAAATCTTGCTTCTGCAATTGTTTGCTGTTTGATCTGATCAGTGGCCGTAATGGTGGTGTTGGTATTTACTTCATTAATGGCGCTATTACACCTGGTAATCATGGTATAATAACCTAACCATAGGGTATTACAAAAACCATTGCTTGGCAAAACAGGGAAATTATCCATAGTGATGGCATTCGAACCTCCATCAGCCGGTGTACTTCCTTTATCAGCATCATCGCTGCGAATACTTGCAGCGGTAATAAATGCCTGGCTATGCACATTAAAGTTCCTCAGTTCATTGTAAGCGCCGAAAATAAACTGATCGTAAGGACCAGAGCCACCTGGATATGGGTAGTTGTCTGCATCATAAGCGCCCTGACGTTCCGTATCGAGGAGTTTTTTACATCCGGTCCCCATTAACAACATACTCATGGTTACAGGAACCAGGTAAGTCATTCGGAATATTTGTTTAAACGATTTCATATAACTAGTTTATAAAGTCTTTTAAAATGTAAGATTGATACCCAGAGAATAAATAGATGGTACAGGATAAGCACCATTATCTGCTCCACCACCCAGGATGCTTCCGATAAGTGGCTCAGGAGAATAACCGGTTACCTTGCTCCATGTTTTGAGGTTTTGTCCATTCAGGTAAACCCTTGCACGCTGAATACCAATTTTTGATAACAGCGTTTTCTTGAACGTATAACCAATCTGTAAGGTTCTGATACGGAAATAATCACCTGGCTCTAAGTAATAGGTACTCATGAGGAAATTATTACCACGTGTATTATCAAGAATTGGTTCTACGTTGTTTGTTCCGGGAGCAGTCCAGGCATTTAAACGATTAGCTTCATAATTCAGCACTGCGAAAGTTGCGGTACGACGCTGCGTATAAATTTTATGTCCAGCCATACCCTGACCTTCAATCTCAAAATCAAATCCTTTATAACTGATAGCGATATTACCGCCAAAGCTGTATGGAGGGAATGGACTTCCTATATAACCTCTGTCGGCAGGGGTGATTTGTCCATCGCCATTGATATCTGCATAAGCGATATCACCAGGTAATGAATTGGTGAATGCAGCTGTTTTTTGTAAATCGGCTGTTGACTGATAGATTCCTGTTTGGGTGTATCCGTAGAAATAGCCAATTGATCTTCCGGTGGTAGTAAGGTTTGCACCGCCATTACCAATGATGGAGAAATTGAAATTGTTACCAATTGAGTTCACCACATTGTGGTTATAGCTGAAATTAGCTCCTACACGGTAAGAAAGATCTTTGCCGATGTTGTTAGTCCATCCCAGGTTTACTTCTACTCCTTTGTTGGTAATGCTACCGAGGTTGGTAAAATAACTGCGGGTTTCATTTGGCAGGGTAACACCTGTTAGGATATCTGTGGTTGTTCTGTTATAATAAGTAATTTCTGCGTTTAACTTATTATCAAAAGCTCTAAGGTCAATACCAATATCTATACCCTTAACTTTTTCCCAATGCAGGTTTGGATCAGGGATATAAGCAGCTTGTATTGAGCTGTATACATTATCTCCAAAAATGGCGGTTGAGGCATTCTGAATACCTGGTCTCCAGAGGTTATCTGCAAAACCATTTGCATTACCCGTTAAGCCCCATGCTGCGCGAAGTTTAAGGAAATTGATTTTTTTCACTTTAGAGAAGAAAGCTTCATCGCTCACAACCCAACCGGCACCAACGCTTCCGAAAGTACCCCAACGGTTTTCAGGTGCAAATTTTGAACTACCATCTCTTCTTACCGTTGCATTCAGCAGGTATTTTCCTTTATAAGAATAACCAACCCTTGCAAAACCACCAGCGATGGCATTTTCCGTACCACCACCTGAGTTTGAAATCGGGTTATTGATATTGATGATACCGAGGTACCAGAAATCAGGATCATTGGGAACATTGATTGATGTATCTCTGCGGGTACCTCCTACGGAAGAACTTTTGTTGTAGATGGTAGTAAAACCAGCTACGGCATTGATATTATGTCCGTTTCCGATACGCTTGTCGAAACTAAGTGTATGGTCTTGCTGGAAGCGGCTTGCTTCGCTTTGGCTCTGACCAACAGATGTTCTTGCTGCATTATCAAATGTAGTGGTGGTTGGTGATCCGTTTTCGCCCAGGTTAATGAACGAATAGGGTAACGCAGTATAGTTACGTGTGTTATCGAATACCAGATCGGTATAAACTGTAGAGCGCCAGGTAAAGTTTTGCAGGAATTTGATTTCTGCAAACAGGTTACCAATTACACGGTATTGTTTATCGATTGTTGTTCCATTGTTCCTGTTCAATGCAGCAATAGGGTTACCTACTTGAGCACGTTGGAAAGAAGGCATGCTGTAATATGTATTGGCATCCTGCTGAATTGGTACAATGGGTGCTGCCCAAAGTGCATTGGTAATAGATGCTGCAGCCGGGTTATTAACTGAATGGTAACCGGTAATTCCACCACCCACTTTAATCTTATCATTGAAACGCAATTCTTCATTCAAACGAATGAGGTAACGTTTAAAGCGGTTATCTCTTAATACACCTTCCTGATCTGTATAACCGATATTCAGGTAAGTAGTAGATTTTTCACCCGTATTTGAAATACTCAGGTTGGTTGAACTGATTACCGCATCGCGTAATACCAGGTTCTGCCAGTTTGTATTGGCTGTATAGTTGGAATAATCAAATGGAGCTGCTCCTAAATTCACCAACTGTGCGTTATACAGTTTCTTAAAACCATCCGCATCAGTAATTTTAATTTTATCCTGTACGGTCTGCACACCAATAGAACTTTGCAATTCGATGCGTGTTTGTCCTCTGGCTGCTTTCTTAGAAGTAATGGCAATAACACCATTGGCGCCTCTTAAACCGTAAATAGCAATAGATGATGGATCGCGCAGGATATCGATTGTTTCAATATCTGCAGGATTCAGGAAGTCGATATTATCGTGTAATACCCCATCTACTACATATACAGGACTTGCAGAGTTGGTACTGTTAATACCACGAATCCTAACTACCGGAGTAGCGCCTGCCACACCGGTATTGGCAACGGTTAAACCTGCAACCCTTCCTTGTAAAGAAGCGATAGGGTTAGTAGCTGGTCTGTTCGCAACTTCTTCTCCTTTGATGGAAGAAACGGAACCGGTAAGGTCTCTTTTTCTTTGGGTACCATAACCAACAACCACGATTTCATCGATTGCTTTCTCGACTGGTTTCAAAGAAATATTAATGGTGCCGTTGGCACTTACTTTCTGTTCGATGGTATTGAAACCAACATAAGAGAAAACAAGGATGTCGCCTTCTGCAACAGCAATAGAGAAATTACCAGCAGCATCTGTAATGGTTCCGCGGGTAGTTCCTTTTACAGCTACGGATACATCTGCTAAAGGAGTGCCGTTATTGTCGGTAACTTTTCCTTTTACATCTGGTGGCGCAATAGGTTCCGGTTGAACAGAGCCTGTTACTTCTGGTTCTGGAAATTTGCGTTTTACCACAATGGTTTTATCACTGATGGTATAAGACAGTAACTGATCTTTAAAGCAAAGTGCGAGTACGTTTTCGAGTTTTTCGTTACGTACAGAAAGACTGATGGGCTTAGCGTTTTTGATGGCATCATCGGCATATAAAAACTGGAAACCCGTCTGTTTTCTGATGTCTTCAAATATTCGCTGGATCGAGATATTTTCACCTTTGATGGTTACTTTTTGTGAGAAGCCCGCTGCACTGACCTGTAGACAGGCGATGATCATAAAAACTGTGGTTAGTTTCATAATCTTTAGCGTTTGATTTGCCCTCCGGAATATGAGTCCTGGAGATTGGCAAACAGAAGTTAAATACATAGATTTGTAAGGATTGAGTAGTTAATAAACAGTTATTCAGGCTGTATTGTACGACTTGATCAGATTCGCCGGATGCTGCTGCAACAGTGTCCGGTTTTATTTTGCAAGTCTTCCATTCGTCTGTCAACCGTCGCTACCCATGGGGAACATAAACAGTTGTTTCATATATGGCGATTTATTGTTAACGTGTTACAGTTACCTGTTTGCCTTCAACCTTAAACTTCACTTCACCTGTTAGCTCCAGCATTTCAAGCACTTTTGAAACATTATTGTTTCTGGTAATCTGACCTGTGAACTGCATCCCCACATTGGTTTTGTAATGAATGTCTACATCGTACCACCTTGATAACTGTCGCATAATACTTGACAGGTCAGTGCTCTTGAATACGAATAAGCCATTCTTCCAGGCCATCACTTCTTCTGTATCAATATTGTTTACCACATTGATCCTTCCCTTTTTATTCATCCTGGCCTGTTGTCCGGGTTGAAGTATTTTCATCTGTTGCTGATCCTTTTCATCGGTTGCAAATACTTTTACCGAGCCTTCAATCAGACTGGTTCTCACCTGCACTTCATCTTCGTAGGCATTCACATTGAAATGGGTACCCAATACTTCTATAGAGGATCTACCTGCAGTAACCTTAAAAGGTTTTGCGGCATTATGCGCAACTTCAAAATAAACCTCCCCTGTTATCTGCACCTGGCGGTCTGTTCCACGAAATGCGGTTGGAAAGCGTATAGATGATGCAGCATTTAACCATACTTTAGTACCATCTGCCAATGTGATCTGGTATTCGCCACCACGCGGAGTAGAAATGGTATTATAGTATATCTTATCCACGTTAGCTGGCATTTCTCCATTTTTCGTTTGGTAGGCCACCAACCCATTATCCAATTTTTCAACCTGTATTAAACCCTGATTGCCCAAAACGCCATTATTAGCACTATCAAGTACAATTACCGAGCCATCATCCAGGGTTAGCGTAGCTTTATTACCTCCTGGGGCAACATCATTGGCAGGAATCGGAGCTTTTAAAACTAAGGGCTGAGGTTGTGGCTGAATATCTGCTTGAATAAAATAATAAATACCCGCTGATAACAATATGATTATCAGTGCAACAGCAGCAGGAATTCGCCAGTTCCTGTTCCGGCGTTTAGTTTCGGATTCAGCTTTCATTTCATCTGCCAGCAAACTCTCCTGCAATCTGGCTTCTATACGATTAGCCAGTATTTCCTCATCCATTAACTCATCATAAGTCGCAGTAGTTTGTTGATCATCGAAACCATGATACCAATTGTCCAAAACTTCCTTTTCAGCCTCTGACAATTGCCCCAACTCGTATTTATGGATCAGTTCCTGAATATGATCTGGTATGTGCATACAGTATAGTGTGCTGAAAAAGCATTTACACCCACGGAAGTAGGAAAATTTTTGATGTCTGATCGCTGATGTCTGATTTGGTTGAATTCCTTAACCCTAAAATTCTAAATCAAACATCCGACATCCGACATCAGACATCAGACATCAGACATCAGACATCAGACATCAGACATCAGACATCAGACATCCGCACCTTCGGTGCTAGATATGGGTAAGTACCATCAATAAAAGAGGTAAGAAAGTACGGACGGCAGTACGTAAGTGGCGTAGGGCTTTGTTAAGTTGGTTTTCTACTGTTTTAGGAGAAATATGCATCACTTTGGCTATCTGTTTTACAGACATGCCTTCATTTCGGCTGTATTGGAAGATGATGCGACATTTTTCGGGGAGCTTTTCTACTTCGGTTTTAACTTTCAGTAGAATTCGTTTGTAATGAAGACTGCTTTCGACAGGCATTTCAACTACCATGGCAGTATCAACTGATTCACGGTATTTTCTTTCCCGAAGCTTTGATTTAATTCGACCAAGGACTATGTATTTAGTTGCAACAGCCAGATAATTTTCTAATTGCTGTATTTGCTGGGTATGCCGATTTTGCCAAAGACTTATAAATACATCGTGAACGATATCTTCTGCTTCCTGACTATTTTCCAGGCGATTATTTGCGATGGTGAATATTTTCTGCCAGTACCGCTGGTATAGGGTCATAAAAGCCTGTTCATCACTTTGGGCAAGCTGACTAAGTAAAAATTGGTTGTCGTATGACGCATTTTCCACCATATCTCGCAAACGATAGCATAAAAGTAGGGAAACTATTGCTTCCGTGCGTTAAGGTGGAAAATTGGGGATTAGCTTTTTTGAGGGAGTATTTTTTTCGCTAATTCATGAGACTAAATTTATTACCCCTTTCACAGAGGGGAATTGAACGCGGATAATCATGATTAAGCTGATATATCAGGATGACCGGTTTACTATTTATAATACGAAATGTAAAAAGGAGACCAGATAATTAGTCTCCTTTTTACATTTCGTATCATCGTCTGTTATTGAAGTCTTACATCCAGATACACCGAATGGCGACCATAGGTTTCATAAAAAGGTTTGAAGACCACATCATCAATGGTAAACTGCAATTGTGTGGGGTCGCCTTTTATTGACTTGCTTATATCATTGGCATCCAGGGTAATTTTTCGCCATTCTTTCCTTGCTTCAGTTTCCTGGGCAGCAAGCAATATCGGCCCATAAAATAAGCTGGCAATATTCTGCTGGTCCATCACCGGATCCAGGTGAAACTGGAATGGCATTTTCAATTCTACTAAATCTCCATCTTTCCAGTTACGCTCTATTTTGAGGTATGAGCCAGGTACTGGTGCAACTTTATGTTCCTTACCATTAATCTTTACATAAAAGCCCTTGGTTGCCCATCCTGGCACGCGCACATTTAATGCAAATTTGCCATTACCTTTTATTTTTAAACTGGTCTGGTCCTCTTTAGGGAAACTGGTTATTTGTTCAATGGAAATATTTCTTTCTGTCCAGTTTAAAGTTGAGGGCACGAAGAGGTTTACATATAATGACTGGTTATTTATGCTATGAAAATAAATGCTGTTCTGTAGTTTGGTACTACTTTCAATAGCTGTTCCGTTGCAACAGGTAAATCCAGTCATGTTAGGATTCCCGAATTGTTTTATAGAACCCGGCTTTAGGGGCACATGGTATGTATTGGCTGGTGTATTCTCAGCTACGGATGCCAGTATATGATTATACAAACTACGTTCATAATAATCCATGTATTCAGGTTTCTGATCAAACATGAAAAGGTTTCCGGTTAGTTTCAACATGTTATAGGTTGCGCAGGTTTCATTTTGTCCACCGGAAGCAAACCCATTTTCATACAGCGTACCGGGTTGCGCAATAAAGCATTCAGCATTTGCCGGATTACGGGCTCCTGCTACCCCACCAATACTATACATATAATCGTTCACCATTTTATACCAGAAATTATCTGCTATTTGATAGTATTCGGGGTTATTGGTAGCCAGGTATGTTTCCACACTACCTACTACTTGAGGTATATGCTGGTTAGCATGCAAGCCCCTGAAAAGGTCTACGTTTTTAGCGAGTCCATGCGAATGTTGTGTATCTCCAAAAAACACCCTGATATTATCGAACAGTTGTGCGGTTTTGAGATGGTTTGGTTGTTTGGTGATGAGGTATAACCTGGCCATTGATTCATTCATTCCCCCAAATTCACCGGCGATATAGGTATTCCACATTTTAATCAATGTGTCCGTAGGCACCTGACTTAATCGTGCATATACCCAATCACCCATATTGGAAGCTATTTCAAGTGCTTTTTTATTCCCGCTCACTTCATATATATCTGTTAAGCCTGCAAGTATTTTATGCAGGGTATAATACGGTGCCCAAACCTGGTTTTTCTGTCCGCCATATTTAGCACCTTTCTCCAGCATAATGAATTGATCGGGCGGATAGGCACTGATAAACCCTTTACCCCAGTTCCAGTAATCGTTACGGATAGCCGTATCACTCAAGTCTGAATCATACTCTTTTTTACCTGGTCCCATCGGAACTTTAGTCGGATCGGTAACAAATGGACCTCCCGGCTGTTTTGGCTTACCCGACAATTGTGATAAATCGTACAGGGTATTCACCATATATTCCATTTTCTGGGCAAAGTTTGCCTGTAGTGTTTTATCATAACCAGTGCCTGCATAAGCCTGGGCTATAGCGGTGAGGTAATGGCCCGTTGCGTGGCCTCTTAATTTTGTATCGCGGCTATCCCAAACACCTAAGGCTTTTGCGCCCTCCGGTTGTTTTTGTCCGAATGCATGACGGAACATATACAGGAACGAATTAGGATCTGTTTTAGCAAGTGTATAAATGAATTTATCACGGTTCTCTATAAACTTTGATTTATTGCCTTGCTGATCATTTTGCAATACCACCTGTTTTAATTCGAAGGGTTTTAATTTAGCAATAGGTTGTGTTTGTTTATTGCTGTTTTTTACGGTAACAATTGCTTTGGGCTGAAAGTTTGTTCCGGCAACACGTCCGGTAATAGTATAGGTACCTGGTTTGAGCACCGCGCTATTGTCTGTATCTGCCGGCCAGACCACCCTTACTTTCGGGCCCTTGAATCCATCTTTATAAGTACCATTTATATAACTGGGTAATCTTGGCAGGTTACCTGTTTCTGTTGTCACTTTTACATCTGCTACACTTACGAGGTAAGAATTATACAGTTGTGGCTCTGTTGGCGCAAATTTGGGGAGGTCTTCTTCTACCCTTCTGGTATTTACCCCGCCCTGGTTAATGCCTCTCCTTGAATTATTAAATACACTGGTTAACTGTGTCATATTCAATGGCACGCGATAAATACGAAAATCACGAATCATTGCATCCAGGTATGGATTACCTGCTGTTAATGATTTACCGATAAAGAGTTTTTTATCTGCGTTTTGTTGACCAAATACATCACTGAGTTCTTTTGGAATTTCTTTTGATTCTCCCGCTAATTTTCCATCGATATAGGTAAGCAATGTTTTAGAGGGAATATCAATAACTATAGTAACATGTACCCATCTGTTTAATTCAATAGCAGGTGCAGATACCACTTTTTTGCCAGTCACATCTGTTACCAGCGCTGTCTGAAAGCCCTCCTGATTGTTGATTCCAGCCGGGGCTACAAAGAAATGTTTGTTTGCACTTTGACCAAAGTCAAAAAAATGCTGACCCGATTTTGCTGATCTGAGGTTCACCCATGCCGTAATACTGAGCGATTCAAGATCGGTAAGTGCCTCGGAAGGTAAACTGATATATGAACTGGTATCTCCTGAAAGCGATAATACTTTTCCAAAACGGGGATCTTCTGCAAATTTCACTTGTGTACCCGGACGACCATGCAGGTTATTCCTCGACCAATCTCTGGTATCACCATTAAAAAGATAACGGGCTATTAAACCTGTTTCACCAATACCATCAAGAATCTGGTCGCCACCTTGGGCGTAAGATGTACTGATACCTTGTAACAGGACGAAAAAAGAGCAGCAAAAACGCAAGCAAAATTTGTTGATTTTCATATCGTAAGCATTTTCTTGATAACCCGGAAAGGCAGGTTATTGTACAAATAATTGTTCATTTGACAATTAACCATAAAACTATAAAGAAACAGTGTGTGGATAGTAAGTCTATTTTAACTAATACTTATTTGATATTAACAGGTATATACTGGAGGGCAGCATTGGCTACTGTTAAATTTACGACTTGACTCTTGAATATGCTGCTGATATGCAATTTCAATAAAATTGCTGGTCTACTGATTTTGTTATTGACGATTTTACATTTCCCGTATGTTCAGTGGTTTTAGATTCAATAAGTATTATTAAACATTCCTTTTCTGAAGAAACTCTATGCGTTTTCCCTTTATTTACTACAAACAGGTCACCTTTTTTTAAATGTAAGATTGGCTGATTTTCAATTTCCATTAAAAGCGTCCCTTTTACAATATAGAATAATTCATCTTCATTTTCGTGCATATGCCATGGCACTTCCTGACCTTTTATTTTTACAACTTTAATATATTGGTCGTTTACTTCGCCTATAATCTTTGGCGAGAAATATTTTTCAAGAGATAAAAAGGCATTTTTTAAATTCATCTTTTAAACAATTGGCCTTTGACAATTCTGCCTTCTTTTTTTGCAAGACAATAAAGTACAATTCCGATAAATAAGAGAAAAGATTGCGTGATAATTGAATTCTCAATTCCAAAAACGCCCCCTGTTAATAGCTCGGGGCCGCTGAATGTTGATTGAATGATACTGCCCATACCATTTAACCCAGAGAGATTTGAACCATAAAATGGTTGAGAAAAATTCCAGCCTAAATGAAAGAAAAATGGCAGCCAAATTCTTTTAGTATAAATAAACATCATGCCCATCGTAAACCCCCAAATTAAGTATAAAAGAAAACTAAAGAGGTTGGAATTGGGATTGAAAAAGTGTTGTTGAAGTTCTACTAACATTGCAATAACGAGGGTCAGATTAGTTCCTAGCCAATTTTCACAAACACGAACTATTAACCCTCGATGAAATAAGTCTTCAACAATCGCCGCAAACATTAAAAACGTAAAAAATTTTATTGGATAGTAAGCTGTTGTAATACTATTAGCTTGATAATACCCTAATAAGTATAAAAAGAAAATACATAATGAAATTGTAATAAAGCCAAAGAAAAACCCTCCAAACATTTCTTTGAACAAATATTTTGCAGATAGCTCTGTGATTTTTCTTTTATCATAAAACCGAAATAAGTAGTAATACGCAGCTAACAACACCAGTAAAGAAATAATATGAATAATCGGGTTGGCAATATTTTTTTCCTGAATAATGCTATAAAAAACCGGTTTTAATACAAAGTTTTGCACTAATACAAATAGAGAAAAACAGACTACGATACCGATGATAATTTTTGTAATGGGGAAATGAAATACTCTTTTGATAAACACGCTCATTGCAATTTTGATTTATTGTAGTTAATTTTTTTTCAAAGAAAACTACTTAATACCTTTACAGCAAGTACATACAATTAAGTATCCTACATACCAAAACGGTAGTATTATTGATTATCAATATTTTAAATTTTGAATTAAATGAAGAATAATATTAAAAAAGCGCATTGTGCAGTTGACTATGCTTTCCAACGCATAGGCGGAAAGTACAAGGGTCGAATTTTATGGATATTGAGAGATGGAATTTTGAGGTATGGGGAATTAAAAAAAGCAGTGGTGGGCATCACACCAAAAATGCTAACCCAAACACTTAAAGAACTGGAAGCTGACAAATTAATTAAGCGAAAAGTTTATTATGAAGTTCCACCAAAAGTTGAATATTCACTTACCGAAACTGGAAAAGAATTAATTCCTGTTATTAGCCAAATGAGAAGTTGGGGTGAAAAGCAAATAGCAGCAAATTGAATCTTACACTTCCTTCTCTGCAGGGTATGCTTTTTTTAGCGCCCCCTATTCATTGAAGAACGAGACTCTATGGTCTCGACCAGACGACAATCCTGCATAAAAAAAGAGGTCAAGTTATCACTCAACCTCTTCTTTTGTCGGGACGACTGGATTCGAATGCCGACGTTTTTGTCGGCATCGAGACTTTAACGTCTCGACCAGATGACTGTCTTGCATAAAAAAAAGAGGTTAAGTAATCACTTAACCTCTTCTTCTGTCGGGACGACTGGATTCGAATGCCGACGTTTTTGTCGGCATTGAGACTTTAACGTCTCGACCAGATGACTGTCTTGCATAAAAAAAAGAGGTTAAGTAATCACTCAACCTCTTCTTCTGTCGGGACGACTGGATTCGAATGCCGACGTTTTTGTCGGCATCGAGACTTTAACGTCTC